>OBZL01000030.1_pt1 | contig 71268 bp, 87 predicted proteins | sample 1476921 | NCBI WGS metagenome assembly OBZL01 (sample SAMEA2580239, study PRJEB22360) | human gut metagenome | biome: human gut; feature: human-associated habitat; material: faeces | place: Denmark | collected 2008/2010
GAATTCTCTTCTTTCTTTTTATCGGATTGTATCAAATTTATTTTGATACAGCCCCTTTTTACTTATTCTCATGAACACTTCCTTCAAATAGTTTCCCCTTCTCTTTGGGAAGTTTATTCTTAACTAAAATATCGTAAAATCCTGATATTATATAACTTATAGTCATAACTATGATAATAGCTACCATTTCTCCTCCACCAAAATATTCAAGGGCCATAGCCATTGATGTAATTGGAAGTGATGTTGCACTACAAAAAACTCCAATCATCCCTAATGCCGTGGAAGATTCTAACGGAAGATTTATTAACCCTGAAACAGAACTACCAAGTGTTGCTCCTACAAAGAACGTTGGATTTCCTCTTCCTCCTTGGAAAACTGACCCTAAAGCTACTGCTGTAAATAAGACCTTCCATATACTATCCATTATACTTACTCTATTATTAAAGGAGTCATTTATGAAAGATTGACCTAATCCATTATAGTTATCGCCAATGATTAAGAATAAGACTATTGTTATTATCCCTCCTAAAATTGCTTTTATATATGGATTTTTAGTAACTAAGTCATATAACTTACTGCTATTATCTAATACTAAATTAAATATAAACCCAGCAATACCACATATTATCCCAAGTAAAATTAGCTTTAAAAGCAGTATAATACTTAATTCTCCTAAGTTTAATTGAGGATAGACTACTTCCTTATTACCTATAAGATTAGCTATTTCGTTTGAAAATACAGTTGTCAAAAATGCAGGTATTAAGGCTTGATAATGAAACTTTCCTTTTAATACTAACTCCATACCCAAAATTGCTCCTGCAAAAGGTACATCATATATTACACCAAAGGCACTTCCTACCCCACAAATTACTAAGGTTCTTTGCTCATCATCAGATAAATTAAAGATTCTTGCCATAAAATCTCCTAATGTGCCCCCCATTGCAACAGCTGATCCTTCTTTTCCAGCAGAACCTCCACATAAGGTTGTTAAAAATGAACCTATAAATACTACAATAGACATAAAAAATGGAATATCTTTTGCAGCTGACTGAACTTCAGATTTTAATAAATTTTCTCCTGAATATGCATTTCTTCTTGTATGTAAATATAAAAAGGTTATAATCAATCCAGCGAAGGGTAATAGGAAAACCATGAACTCATGATCTTTTCTAAAGTTATTTCCCCAGCTTAATAGGATATTAAATAAACCAACTATAACCCCTATGGGCACAGCCATTGCTATACTTAGTGCAATCCATTTTAGTACATTAAAAATTAATGAACTATACTGATTTTCCGCATTAGTTTTTAACTTTTCCATAACCTTCTCCTTCTACCTTTATCATAAATATAATTTCCTAAAGAACAAAAAAAATACTAGGAAGTAAATTCCTAGCATTTTCACTAAAACTCTTTTACAATTTTTTTTGCCTTAGCTTTTCCTTCTTGTACTTTTTCTTCTACATTAACACCAATTACATCTACATTTTCAATTGCTAAAGTAGTTATATCTTTTATACCAAAGAAGTTTAATATTGTTCTTATATACCTATCTCCCATTTCGTATGAAGCATTACTGTATTCACCACCTCTTGAAACTATGTGTATTGCTTTTTTATTATTTAGAAGACCAACAGGACCTTCAGCTGTATATTTAAATGTAATTCCCGTTACACTTATATAATCAATGTAAGCCTTTAGTATTGCAGGTATACTTAAATTCCACATAGGTGCTGCTATAATATATTTATCTGCTTCTGCAAATTGATAAGCATATTTTAAAATTGGATGATTTCTACTTTCTTCTGTTTTAGGTCCAAAAATACCATTTAAATCATCAGGTCTTAGAAAATCTATATTTTCCTTATATAGGTCTAATTCTATTACTTCATCCCCTGGATTATTTTTCTTATATTCTTCTATAAAGTAATCAGAAACTTTAAAAGTTCTTGATTCTCCTTCTTTTTTTATATTTGCTTTAATATATAAAACTTTACTCATATTATAATCTCCTCTATAACTTTTATACTTTTCCTAACTATAACACTAATATATAAAAAAAGCAATTTAATTAATAATAATTATTTGTTAATTTCAATTAACATTTATCTTGAATTTTTTATGTCAATTATCTTCTAAGTTTAAGTATAAATTTCTTAATATATTAGAAAAGTCCATTCTAAATTAATAGAGTGGACTTTTCTTTATTACTTATGATTGGAATTAATTTAAGCTTTTTTGTAAATAAGTATATATAATCTAGTAAGGATAATATGGATAATATGGATACGGTGGTACTATAAATGGATACCTTAATAAGGCTAAAGCAGCTATTGCATTAATAGGAAATGGCCTTCTTCTAAATCTTCTATATCTATTTCTCATTGGTCCAAAAGGTTGTCTAGGTTGTCTTGTCATTTCATTAGCCTTCTCATCAGTCATTACATCTTCGCCAACTAACACAAAAATCATATTTCCATCTATCCCCTCTACAATTCCATCAAAGCTACTACCGTCTTTCATTTGAATAATTGTATGGTAAGACATACACCTCTGGCACTGTTCATAAATAGACATATCATTTCTTTCATAATCAAATATTTCTAATGACAATTTATATCAACTCCTTTCTCCTATATGGTATTCATTTAATTCAATTCTAGTGACTTTATACATTTCTTATTAAGATTATTTTTTTAATAAGGGAAATAACTAAATGTGGATACACTAAATCTTATAAAATTGAAACATCTCAAGGATGAAATATCTTAAATTATCTAATAGTTTGAAATTTATCAGTTATTTAGGAATATTTCCCAGTTCCATAATATATATCTCTTTATTTTCCTTAACGTTAATTTATCACTACCTTTATTATCATTAAACTTTTTTATTTCACTTATTTTATGGAAGTATTATTTTACCTGCTTTGCTTTATTCCATAATCTGTCCTACAATGACATAAAGGAGGATGATGCATATGAGGATCTTTGCTCTTAGGCCCTTATTTTAGTTAGTTAAGTGTCTATCTTAGTTAAAGATCTCCTAACTTCTAAGGGCCTAATAAACTATTTAATATATTTAATTTATGAGGTGTTTATTATGTCTAATTTAACTTTTAATGTATGTAAGCGAGAGAATAATGAAAATAAGGTGAATTTAAGGAGAGTAGGTTTAACTCCAGGTATTATTTATGGTGAATTTCTAAAAAATCCAATTCCTATTAAAATTGATAGTTCTGATTTAAAAAGGTTATTAAAAACCAATAACAAGGGCTCTATAATCCCTATTTGCTTAGGCAAAAAAAAGCTTAACTGTGTTGTCAAAGATCTTCAAAAGAATTATCGTAATGAAATAATACATGTGGATTTTCAATATACAAAACCTAACGAAAGAATTAAAATGAAAATTCCTATAAAATTTAGTGGACAGGAAAACTTAGAATCAAAAAGATTGGTATTAGAAACACATATTACATCTATTGAACTACAAGGGGATGTTGAAAAAATTCCTGAGTCAATTGATATTGATGTTTCTAATATGAATTTTGATAATAGAATACTGCTTCAAGACATATCTATTCCAAAAGATATTTCTGTTTTAAGTGACCCTAAAGCTTTAGTAGCTATTATTACAAATTAATGTTCCCACTCAAAAAAAGCACTGTACTTTTATACAGTGCTTTTTATTATATCTTATATTTTTCCAATTCTTCTTTAAACATATTAGCTATCTTTTCAAAGTTTGATATATTTTCAGTCAGATTATTAATCTCCTGTGTATATTGAGTAACGCTAGCACTTCCTTCCTCTGAATATGCTGAGTTCTCTTCTGCAATTGATGATAAATTCTTTATGTTGTTAGACAATGATTCAATAGATTTTGATTGTTCATTTAAATCATTTATAGTGTTTATCATAGATGATGCAATATAATTAATAGATTTATTAGCATCAAAACTTAAATTTTCTACATCTTGAAGGTTTAATGTTTCTTTTTCCAATATAAAATATTGATTTTCTATTTGTTCCACTAGTGATTCAATATTACCTTTAAAATGTACTAAATTTGTATTTATTTCTTTAACTGATTCTTTTGATTGTTCTGATAGCTTCTTTATAGATTCTGCAACAACAGAAAATCCTTTTCCTTGTTCACCAGCTCTTGCAGCTTCAATTGATGCATTAAGTGCAAGTAAATTTGTTTGCTCTGCTATTCCTGCTACAATAGATACTATCTTTGTTATGTCATTTGCTCTTTTTTCTAAATCTTCACTTTTTACCTTAACATCATTAAAGCTTTCTAATGTCACTCCTATGTTTCTACTTGATTTTTCTACACCTGAATTGCTTTTATTAATTTTCTTTAATACTTCCTCTAAATTATTCTTATAACTATTTTCTACTTGAACTATTTTACCTAAAGCATTTATATTCTCTTCTAAAGACATTACTACCTCATCAGTTTGTCCAGCCTGCTCAACTGCACTATTAGCAACTTGTCCAACCACTTCATCTATACTTTCAGATGCTTGTTGCATTGATGCACTTATTAAATCTATTTTTTTAATAAATGTGCTCATTTCATCTGTTAATCCCTTAAAGCTTACAAAGTCTGATTGTATTATTTTTTTGTGTTCTTTAATTTTTTCATAAATATCCTCAAAAAAGTCATTAGTTTTAATGCTTTCATCTATGTTATATCTATTTTCCACTAATCTATTAAGCTCTTCTTTAAGCTGTGATAAGGGTGATAACATTAAATTTGTTCCTAAGTATGTTAATCCACCTGCTATTATACTAGCTATAATGGATTTAATTATATTGCTAACTCCCATTAAAGGTATTAAGATAACAAATAATGTAATTCCAGTAAATAATCCTGCCTTTACTCCAAAGTTTTTAATAAAACCTAAGGACATAAGTGTATTAAACTTATACTCTTTATTGTAATGAATATCCTGATTAAATATTAATTTTAATTCTAATGATGTCTTTGTTTTAGATATTTCTTCAACTTGAATTTTTTCATTAAAGTAATTTCCTACCCCCTCAAGCATTCCAAGAAAATATTCAAACATTCCCCTTGAAGAGTTATATGTAAATATAGCTTCTCTCCTAGAAATAGGTGTAATTGTTAATATAGGAGGTTTTGCCCCTATAAATTTCTTTGTCATGACTACATGCACATCATACATGGATTTTAAAAATGAGTATGCATTTTCATGCTTAAAAAATGCTGGATAATCCTTGCTGAAGGATATAATATTATCTTGTCCAATTTTTCTCCATAACTCTTTTGTAGTTATGTTCTTATTATCTGATATGTACTTTATATATTTATTGACCTTATCATCTTCCACATTTTCTATTGGTGAGAATATCTTATTTTCACCCCAACCAGCGTAAGACATTGCATTCTTAACTACATCATCACCAAATAATTTTCTAGTTGTATTAAGCCAAGTTGCAACAACTGTTCCCTTCATTACCATTCCTCCCTTTTTTATCTTTTGCACTATTTAGGCAATTTATATTAAATTATACTATAAATTTCATATTTTTCATGTTTATTAACAATATATTAATAACTTTTTATATTTATTTTTTATTTATATATAAACTTTGAAATAAAATCTAAATATTGGGGTTGACTTTTCTTTTTATCCATAGTATAGTGTACTCAATTACAAAACACATGTTTCTTACATAAAGACATAATTAAAGGGGCTTGAACATATGAAAAAATTTTCACTAATAAGTAAGATTATAATAGCTTTGATACTAGGGGTTAGCGTGGGGCTTATTTGTAAATCCCTTTCTATAGTATTTCCTATGAGAATATTGACTACATTTAGTGGTTTATTTGGAAACTTCTTATCCTTTATTATTCCACTAATAATTATAGGATTTATAGTTCCTGGAGTTGCTTCTTTAGGGAACAAGTCTGGTAAAACTTTATTATTAACTATCGTACTAGCCTATACATCTACTTTAATTGCTGGATTTTTAGCATTTATTATTGGATTTAACCTACTACCGAAGTTCATAAATGGGGGATTTTTACTTGAGCAAGGGACTGTAGACTTAACTCCTTATTTCACTATCGACATTCCACCAATGCTAAACATAATGTCAGCTTTAGTATTTGCATTTATACTAGGAGTTGGACTATCTCGTATAAAAAATAGTAATTTATTAAAAGTATTTGAAGAATTTAGTTCTATAGTAGAAATGGTAATAAAGAATATATTAATACCTCTTGTTCCCTTTTATATATTTTCAATATTTGCAAAACTAAGCTTTAGTGGAGAGATATTTACTACATTAAAAGCTTTTGGTATTGTTTATATAATTTTGTTTACATTACAAATTGGGTATATTTTAATTCAATATATAGTTGCTGGTAGCTTTAAAAAACAAAATCCTTTAAAGCTTATTAAAAATATGATACCTGCATACTTTACAGCAGTTGGTACTCAATCTTCTGCTGCTACAATTCCTGTCACATTAGAATCTACAAAGAATAATAATGTAAGTGAAGAGATATCAGATTTTGTTATACCTCTATGTGCAACAATCCATTTAGCAGGTGATACTATAGCATTAGTTTTAACATCTATGGGGGTAATGTATATGAATGGACAAACTCCTACCTTTAGTAGTTTTCTTCCTTTCATATTAATGTTAGGTATTACAATGGTGGCTGCACCTGGAGTACCTGGTGGTGGTGTAATGGCTGCACTTGGTATTTTAGAAATGATGTTAGGTTTTGGTTCTGTAGAAAAGTCTATAATGATTGCATTACATGCAGCTCAAGATAGCTTTGGTACTGCCACTAATATCACCGGAGACGGCGCTTTAGCAATAATAATAGATAAAATAGCGGGCAAAAAGAAAGAGCTAGTATAATAATGTACTAGCTCTTTTTTCTTGTATTAATTTCCAATTATTTCCTGAGAAATATTTTATTATTTTCTATTTTAAGACCATATGCTACTATCTCTATAGTAGTTAATTCCTAGATTCTTCAATCTTTCTCCTTGCTTTTCTAATCTTATTTTATATTCACTCCAATTTCTATCCTTCTTTGGAGTCCAGCCAATTTCTCCATATCCCAATAGTCTAGGATATATCATATAATCCATTTGCTGTTGATTTAAAATATTTTCTGTCCATAGTGGTGCTTCCACCCCTAGCACAAGATCCTTTGGTGAATAATCTGTTGGATCCCAACTATATGCTGTTTTTATTGGTATGTAACCTGCCCAATCTAACCCATATGGAGTATCCTTATTATATTTCATATCTAAATATGCTTTACTAGAAATTGAAATATTCATTTTCATTCCTTTTTTTCTTGCTGCTTCATTTGAATCCTTCCAATTTTGTAGTATTACACTTGAGTTTATCTCTGGTGACGTATCGATTGGATCCCATCCTATTGGAGTCTTTCCTAAAGCTTCAACCATTTTAGCTACTCTTCCAACAAAATAATCATAATCCTCTTTCTTAGTGCTAAGGGCTTCATCTCCTCCTATATGAATGTATTTTGAAGGAGAAATAGCTGCTACTTCCTTAAATACATTATCTAAAAACTTATAAGTCTCTTCACTATGTGTCATAAAAGAACTAAAACCAATCTCTGTTCCTGTATACAAAGGCTTCCTTTTGCCATCTGGATTTAAAAATCCATAAGAAGCTAAGGCTGCATTACTATGACCAGGCATATCAAATTCAGGAATTATCTCTACATATCTATCTCTTGCATATTTTACTATATCTTTAAATTGCTCTTGAGTATAATATCCTCCTTTTCCCCCACCAACTTCCGTGCTACCACCTATTTTAGTTAAATCAGGATACTGTTTAATTTCTAAACGCCACCCTTGATCATCACTAAGATGTAAATGGATTCTATTTATTTTATATAAAGATGCATGATCTATTTGACGTTTAATTTCATCTACTGAGAAGAAATGCCTAGCTACATCAATCATTAATCCTCTATAACCATATTCAGGTTTATCCTTTATATTGGAAGCTGGCACACTCCATTCCACATTACTAACTAAACTATTTTTCTCTATATCTGGAGGTAATAACTGCCTTAAGCTTTGAATTCCTCTAGAAATACCCTCTGGCTTATACGCTATAATCTCTACTTTTTCTTTTGTTGTTATTAAATTATATCCTTCATTTCCTTCCGTTTCATTGCCTCCTACAGTAGTTAAGTAAATACTTCCTAATGGAGGATTATCCCCTTCAACCATTTTTAATTCATATCCTGTTGGACTTATTAACTTTTCTCTTAAAAACTCTGCTACTATTCGTATTTCCTCTGTTTCTTCTTTATTCTTTCCTTTTATATATATAGAAGATTCCTTATTTAAAATAAACTTTCCATTACCCTTTACATAACTTAAAGGTTTTGGAATAATATCATTACTTACATCTTCTAAAAAAGTTGATTGCACATCTTCTCTCTTTTGAAGGTTTATAAATATTGAGGTAGATAAAATTACTAAAGATAATAATATTATTGAAATACGATTTAAGCTCTTGTGATATATGTTATTCATTAGTTCACCGTCCTTAATTACATAATATCTATACTATTTTTTTACTAAAGTACACATTCTATACATGAAAAAGGTGGGGTAGATATTTATTTGTCTTGTTCCGTGGCGAGCTCAAGTCACAGAAAAATAAATATCTATTCCCTTCGTACTAAAGATAATGAAAAAGGAATGTATCTTTGATACATTCCCTCAGATTTCAAATATTACTTTGCACTTTGCTCCTTTAAGTATTTATCTATCTCTTCTTTACTTAATCTCTTTACTTCTCCTACTAAAGTATTATTAGATAAATTAGATTCATATATTAATACATATACATCTTTCACAAGTTGAACATATATATTGAATATGATTTTCTAAGCACTCCCTAGACCTCATTAATGGTGTAATTCTAGGATTATCACTATAACATTCTTTACACATCATCTTTTCTATTAATTTAAATTCCTTTCGTACATTTTATTTTTCTACTTATATTTTATTTTTATACTATTCCCCTCTACTGCAATTCCTTTTGACTTAGTTATAGGCAGCTTTTCCTTTTCTGAAAACCCTATTGTTTCTCCATCATTAAGTACTGCATTATACTCAAGAACATAGGATACTATATCATAGATAAATCCATATAACTCTGAAGGTGTAGTTTTTGAGTTAATAACCTCAATCTCATCTTTATCAAAATAGTCCATTCCACAAGTATAGGCTGAAAATCCTTTTTCACTTGGATAAATACCTATATATATCCAATTTAATACAGGCAGAACTTTTTCTTTTAAATCCTCGGCACATCTTATATAAAAATCAGAAGGTAAAACTGTTGGGTATTGATATATACCTATCGCATTTTTTAACTTCAATAGAGAAGAAACCACCATAGTAAATACAATACTATTTCCTATTGGATTTTCTCCTTTTGTAACTGACACAACTATATGAGCCTTATGCTTGGCAGTTTCCTCTTCCCCCTCTTTCCAAAGATAATTATTCATTGCATTTCCTTCTGCTTCTTTATTTGGAACAGGTGAGTTAATTAATGCACATACAACCTTAATATCACTTACTTCAAATATTAAAATGTCACTTTGCTCTTCTTCCTTAATCATAATTTCCCAATCTCTATATAAGTTTCTCTTAAACTCTTTTATATTAAAGCCTTCATCTGATAAAAGTACAAAACCAGTTCTTATCTTTTTATCTTTCATCTAATCCCCTTTTCCCTTCCATTTATTACAATTAAATTTTATCATACTTTTTATATAATTAAACAGTAAAAAAGGTGTGGCGGATATTTATTTCCCTTGTTCCGTCGCAAGCTCCAAGTCACATGGAAACAAATATCCACCCCACGCGTACTAAAGGTAAGGAAATTATAAAATTACTATCCTTTATTTTATATTTTTTAATATGAAAATGTAATAATACCTTTGATTTATAGCTAATTGAAATTTTATAATTTACTAGACAGTAAAAAAATCGTCAAGACGAGCTTGCCGAGTCGTCGATTTTTTTCAGCGCACTCTGGCTTTTGGAAACGCATGTGAGCAAAAGACCAGGCGCATATAATTTTATTTTTTATTCTTTAGGAAGAAATGAATGAGTGTATCGCTAAATTGTTGAGGTTATCCACAATTTAATAATAGATATAATTTCCTAAAGAATAAAAAAACTGCTGATATACTCAGCAGTTTTTAATAGTATTATTAATCTTTAATTACTGGCTTTATTGCATTTAATGCATTTAGCATTCTTGGAAATCCCATATAAGGCATAGCATGAAGTAATGCACAAATTATAGTTTCCTTACTATTTCCAACTTTTATAGCTCCAAGGGCATGGCTATAAACCTGTAAATCAGCACCGCCTAAAGCCGACAATGCAACTAAAATTAGAAGTTCCCTTAGTGTTCCATCCATGCCACCTCTAGTAGCAAAATCACCAAAACCAAGTTCTGTTAAAAACCTTGGTATAGCCTTTGCATATTCATCTGGAAGATATGAATACTTATCTAAAATTTCTGTACCGTAAATAGGCTCTTGAATCTTAAGACCTTCTGTATATCTATCCTCATCTTTTATAGTCTGCTGGCTTTCTAAAGGTAATGCTATATTATTTTCACTAAATACCTCATTCATTGTAGTAATGGCATTTAAAGTTTTAGGAAATCCAATAAAAGGAGCACATTGATATATTGCCTCACGAATTTCAACTGGTGTACATCCTACATCTAAAGCTGCCTTTGTATGAGCCTTCAACTGTGGTAATGTCTGATTAACAGTTAATACAACTATTGTAACAAGTTCTCTTACCTTATTATCTAAATCTCCTGTATAACATACTTCCCCAAAAATAAATCTCTGTAATATTCTCATAAATTCTGGATCATTACCCTCATTTATAACTGGATCTACTCCAAATAATTCATTAAATTTTTCCTTGCATTGCTCAATTCTCCCCATATTATTCCTCCTACCTTTATATTACTTTCCATATTTTCAAACTCCTTTCCTTAATGAAAAAAGATACCCTATTCTCAAGGATATCTTAATTCTAATACTCTTATTTTAAATTTCCTAATACTTTTTCCGCATGCTTAGAAATGCATTATAGGCATTTCTGAATATACTGAATAAATGCTTTTGTTGTTGTTGAGAACCCATGGTATTTCTTCCATACAAGAACACTCCCTGTTTCTAGTTGAGGTGAAAGCGGGCAAAAGACCAAATTTTCAAACCTATTTTCAAAATGAAAACAAAGTGCCACTCCTACATTATTTTCAACCATAATTGCTGCATTATAAGCAAGATTATATGTAGATGCAATTTCCATTTGATCATAATACTCACCAAACCAACTTGCTAATTCATTTTGTACTAATTGACGTTTTGATATAATGATAGGAGTTCCCACCAGGTCCTTTGGACAAATAACTCCTTTCATTGCTAAAAGAGAATCTTTTCTTACCAAAACACCCCACTTTTCCTTTTCTGGCATACGTATAAAATCATATTTACTAACGTCAACAGGTTCTGTTAATAAACCTATATCTAGAAAGCCCTTCTCCATTCTCTCTTTAATATCATTAGCCACTGAACTATACATATGAAAACTTACGTCTGGATGCTCCTTTCTAAAGTTTGCCATAATACGTGCTAATACATGAACACTCTTTGTTTCTCCACTTCCAATAGCAACTTCCCCTGATAAATTCTCTGTAACATTAGATAACTCTTTTTCTGTTCTTTCTGTTAATTCAATAATTTCTTGAGCACGACGCTTAAGAAGCATTCCATCCTCTGTTAGAGTAATACTATGTTGTCCCCTTTTAAATAGCTTTATCCCTAACTCTTCCTCCAACTGTGCTAGCTTACGTGATAAAGTTGGCTGAGTAATATGTAAAAGCTCTGCAGACTTCGTAATGTTTTCCTCTCTTGCTACCATAAGAAAATATCTCAGTACTCGTAATTCCATTTGAATCATTTCCATTCCATAAGTTTTTGGTTATATATTATCATCTTTTAAAGTCATTTGAAATAAAATTTGTACATATTTATATAAACATATATTTATAACAATATTTAAATATTTATTTCTTCATATATATTTTATAAAAATTAAATTTTAAAATTGAGATTACTAATAATAAAATTTATAAATAGAATTTCCAACTCATTCTTCTTATCCTAAGCAAGTTTTCTCTGGCACATAGTAAACTTCTCCATTAACCTCTTCCATAATTCCACTTACCCCATAGACTTTCCTAATTAAATTCTCATTAATAATATCATTAGCTCTTCCTTCCTTAACTAATGCCCCATCCTTCATAACAGCTACATTATCACTATACTTAATAGCTTGGTTAATATCATGTAAAACCATAACTATTGTTGTTCCATGATCTTTATTTAATCTTTGAACCAACTCTAAAATTTCTATTTGATGATATATATCTAAATAAGTTGTTGGTTCATCAAGAAAAAGAATCTTTGGTTTTTGAACTAATGCCATTGCAATGAAAACCCTCTGCCTTTCCCCTCCAGACATGCTCATTACAAGCTTTTCCTCCATTCCTTCAAGTCCAGTTTCTTTTAATGCCCAATTAATTATTTTTTCATCATCCCTATTAATATGTTCAAATCTCTTCTTAAAAGGTAGTCTACCATAGCTTACTAAATCTCTTACAGTAATATCATTAGGCACAGAATTTTGCTGATGAACAGTTGCTACAATTTTAGCAATATCCTTATACTTAAGCTTTGTTATATCCTTCCCATCAATAAAAATGCTCCCTGATTTAGCCTTATTCAACCCACATAACAAAGAAAGCAAGGTAGATTTTCCACTTCCATTTGGCCCAAGTATTGTTGTGATTTTTCCATTCTCAAATTCAACTGATAAATCATTTATAAACTCTTCATTCTTATTATAAGAAAAATTTATTCCTTCAACTTTAATCATTATTTTATGTCACTCCTTCTTAGGATATATAGGAAGAAAGGAGCTCCTATTATAGCCATTATAATTCCAACTGGAACCTCATAAGGTTTCATAATTACTCTTCCTAAAGTGTCTGCAAGTAGCAATAGATTTGCTCCAACAAGTCCACTAAAAGGTATTAAATATTTATGGTCAGAACCTATTATCATTCTGCAGATATGCGGAACCACAAGACCAACAAAGGATATTACACCTCCAATTGATGTTGAGATACTTGATAAAAATACAGCAATACCTGTAATTATAATCATTTGTACATCACCATTTATCCCAAGGCTCTTTGCATTTTTATTTCCAAGCATAAGAATGTTACAGCTCCTACTTAAAAGTAAAGCTAGTAAAATTCCTATAATTGAATAAATTAATATTATGCTTACATCACTCCACTTAACAGCAGCTAAGCTTCCTTGAAGCCATCTTTGAATATTTGATGCACCCATTCCAAGACTTGTTGTCATCATAGATGTGAATCCACCAAATAGTGCATTAATAGCTGCACCTACAAGTACTATTCTAATTGGAGAAAGTTCTTTCTTATATGCAAATATATAAACTACTCCACAAGAAATCACACCTCCTAAGAAGCCTAAAATAGGTCTCATCATACCAATACTAGGCATAAATATCATAACAGCTACTGTTACCAGAGATGCTCCTGAAGAAATTCCTGTTACATAAGGATCTGCTAATGGATTTCTTATTACAGCTTGTAAAAGAACCCCTGCTATTGAAAGATTAGCTCCAATAAGTACAGCAATAAATACCCTTGGCATTCTTAAATCTCTAACTATTTCATAATTATTGCTTATATCGATTCCCAAAATACCTTCAAATAACTCTTTTACAGTAATATCTATACTTCCTTGTACAAGTGAAGTAAATAGTAGTATTGAAAGAATTATTAAGGATATTATTATATATAACTTCTTTTTCATAATGTCCTCTTTATTCAAATATTATTTTGCTAAGTTCGTCTAAAGCTTCAATAACATTTAAGTTTGCACTCATACCAAATTTGGAACTATCAAGATAAACTACCTTACCTTCCTTAATTGCTCCAATATTTTTCCAAGCTGTATCTGTCTTAATCATTTCTGCAAACTCTTTTTGTGTTTGCTCTGGAAGTGCATGAGTCATAACTAAAACCATATCTGGATTCATTTGTGATAAAGTTTCCTTATTATAAGTAACAAAAGGTCCTGTTGTATCTGAAATAATATTTTTAGCTCCAACCATTTCTACTAAGTTTCCAACATAACTTTCTCCAGTAGCTAACATACTTACTCCCCCTGGTGCTGCAAATGCTACCATTACATTCTTTTCACCCTTTTCACTTGCAACTTCCTTAAGAGATTTTTCCTTTTCATCTAATTCAGCTAATATTGTTTCACCATTTTCAATCTTATTAAACTTCTCAGCTAATGTTTTAATTGTTTCTCTAAGACCATCTACGCTATCTAAATTAACAAAAAGACTTGGTATATTATTTGATTTAAATAACTCTTCATAATCATCTCCTAAAGTATCTGTAGATATTACTACATCTGGGCTTAAAGACTTTATTATTTCCATATCAGGGCTCATAGGATTACCTACTTTAGTAGCATCCTTCGTAGATTCAGGTAAATCATATGATGATGTAGGTACACCTGCTACCTTTACTCCAAGCTTATCTAATATCTGTACAACTGCTACTGAAGTTCCTACTACTACCTCTGTTTGCTCTTCTACCACTGAAGTTTCTTTATTCTCTTTTGATGCTCCTGTATTTCCATCAGTTTTTGATCCACAAGACACTAAAGATAATCCTAATACTCCTACTACTGTTAATAATCCTAACTTCTTTAACTTCATTTTTATTCCTCCACTAAATTACCTTTTATGATTAATCTATCTTTTCCTCCATTAGTACATGTTACTATGGTAATTTCTTTTCTTCCCACAAAGCTATTTAAAACTGTTGTATCCTCTGGTTCTACAACAAAGCTTTCACTGACTTTATATATAAATTCACCATTTAGCGCAGTTACTATCATTTCATCTCCAACATTAATCTTGTACATATTGTTAAAAACATTGTTATAAATAGTACTACTATGACCAGCAATGGCAAAGTTTCCTTCCTCTCCTGGCATTGAAGTCCCATCAAAATGACCAATATTATGCTTTATCTCTTGATCACCAGTTCCTTCAACTATAATTCCTTCAATATTTAAAGATGGAACAGTAATTTTTCCTATTTCATCCCCTACTTTTATATCCTCATAAACATTTTCTTTATTTTCTACTTCTTCTAATTTATTAACTAAACTCTCTTCTGATTTTTTAACTTCATTTATGTTTATATATTTACTTCCTAGCGCTACTAAGATAAATACAATTCCTAAAACTATAAGAATATTAGAAATATACTTCTTCATAATTCTTACTCCTTTATTAAAAGGGGAAAGGGAGATAAATCCCCTCCCTTAAAAAACTATTTTTTCTTTCTCTTTAATAATCCTGCTGACCCTAACATTGCTATACCCATACCTAATAAAACATCACTACTTAAAGCTCCACCTGTTTGAGGTAGCTTTTCTACAGTAAATTCTTTTACAAATGCCTTAGTATCCTCCAATAAAGTTACATCAAAGTCTACATTTCTTCCCATTGGTGCAACATATGTGCTTACCTTTATGGTTACATCTAATGATGGAATTTTGAATCTATATTTTGTAGTCTTATTATCTATTTTAGTTGCCTTTGCAGATACCTCTTTTCCATTTATAATAAATTTATGGTTACTCATATAATCCATACCTGTAAAAGTTAGAGTTAAGTAATATTTTCCATCTATCTCTTCTAATGAAGATGATTCATTTAAATATTGTCTAGCCATAGCTTGTCCAGTTGGGTTAGAATGAGTTACCTTATTTTTAATTGTATAAAGCTTCCCCTCTATAATTACAACCTCATCATCTACCTTAGTTTCTGTAGTTGTACCTCCTGTAGTATTTCCAGTATTGCCCCCTGTAGCTCCTCCTGCTGTACTACCTGTAGAACCTCCTGTTGATCCACCAGTTGATGGACCTGTTACAGCATCATTCCCATTATTCTCTGATGAATCGCTTTTAACTAATGTATCTTGTAAAAGTATCGTTTCAAAATCTGTATATCTATTCATCATTGTTACAAATACACTTACATCTATCTTGCTATCTAATGAGTTGATTTCAAAAGATACCTTGGCATTTTCTCTGTCAATAACTGGATTAACCTCACTTCCATCTACCTTAATATTAATATCACCTATAAAACCAAAGGAACTTTCGTTAAAGTTTAAAGTTAAATTATACTTTCCATCCTTTACTGTTATATCACTTACATCTTTTAAAGTTTTTCTTGCTGATGCATTCCCTGTCTCTGCATTTCCTGTTCCTGTATACTTAACATCATTTTTTATTGTATAATTTCCGTTTTCAACCTTTTCAGCTGTTTCATATTCTTTTATTAACTTTAAGCTATCTAAGTTATTGCTTAAGTTAAAACTTACCTGTCTTCCCATTACAACAATAAACATCTCCATTAAAACCTTTGAATCTAATGAAGGTATTTCATAAGTTATTGACATACTTTTACTATCAACTTTTCCATTTAAGTCATTTCCATTTATACTAACCTTAAAGTTATTCATCATAGGGAAAAGATCTTCGCTAAAATATGTTGTTACTGATATAACGCCGTCTTTTACTATAACTTTGCTCTTCTCTTTTACAGCATTTCTAGCCATTGATTGACCTGTAGTATTGGATTCCTCTACATAATTTGTAACATTATTCACCTCATACTCACCATTTTTTAAGCTTTGAGATGCAAGTTCTACAAAACTCCCTTCTTGCGATACCACTGAAGCTTGTACAATGTTTCCTCCAACACTTATTGTTGCTGCTACTATTAAAGCAGCAGCTAAAAACTTTTTAACTTTATTTCTTACCATTATTTCTCCTCCTATATCTCTGTGTATTGACAAAACTTATTTTTTAATCAATAATAAATGAGAATCAATTTCAACTACGTTTATATTAACATAGATATAACTAAGAACTTTTCACTATATTTTCTATTTTTTTTAATATATTAAGTTTTATAGGTCAGGAGAAATTTTATATGTTTTTATTTGAAGATATAGCTAAAGACTTTTATTACTGTACTTCTATTCCAATACTTGTACTTAATAAAAACTTTGAGTTTATATTTAACTACAAACACACAAAAGAAACTTTAAGTATTTTTACAAAGGAAGAAATTATTCATAAATTAAAAGAGCTTAAAGAAAATAAACCAATTAATATAAAAGTGGAAAAAAACCTAATCTTTTCTGTAGTTACTCTATTTACTAGATGTCAAATACCACTTATTTTTATCTTTGGTCCTGTTACAACTAATAAGGATTTAAATAGAGATGGCATTATTTATATAAAGAATGAATGTTGCATAAATTATCTTAGGGATTTATTAATATTAATAGCTAAGGATAAATTTATGAGTATGCACTGTGAATACGCCTATTCACCATTTGTTCTAAACGCAATAAAGCATATTCATAATAACTACGATGAAGAAATAGACATGGAAAACTTATGCTCTAAGTTTAATATAAATAAAAGTTATTTTTGTAATGTCTTTAAAAAAGAAACTGGACTTACCTTTACCAACTTTTTAAATACATTTAGAGTTGAAAAATCTAAAGAGATGCTTAAACACACGCAATATTCACTTTTAGATATTGCTCTTGCTACTGGATTTAAAAATCAAAGTTACTATAGTACAACATTCAAAAAAATTACAGGAATATCTCCAATTGATTATAGAAAAAAAGAGGCATAAATGCCTCTTTTCTCTATTAAATAATAAAAAGTTCATTGCTCTTTCTAGTACTACATACCTTCTCTAGTTTTTGTATCAATAAAGATAACCTTTCTTTATCTAACATTCGTGCATTCTTAGGGCAAATAGATATACAACGCATACATGAAATACACTTTGATTCATCTAAAAATAGTGGATTATCTTTACATATTGCATTAGTAGGACAGTTTTTAATGCATAGTCCACATTTATTACATTCTTTACTAACCATCGGAATAAATGGAATAACCTTAAATTCTTTATATGGATTATTACCTGGAACCTGTACAACTTTTTCTTCACAATTTTCATTAAGGACTACTTTAATCTTTTTTACAAATCCCTTTAAATCTTTTTCATCTTGAACATCTGGTCTACCTTTGCCAAAATCATGCATAATTGAGTGTTCTGCATTAGCCGCAATAGCTGCAATACAATGAAAATTACATTGCTCTAATGTATCTTCAAGCTCTAATAAAGTATCTTCATATGCACGATTCCCATAAACAGCTACCAATATAGTATTTGCACTCCCACCAGACATTTGTTTAATTCTAGATAAAGCTACCTGAGGAGCACGTCCACCAAAAGAAGGAACTCCAACAATACAAATATCATCTCTTTCAAAACTATACTTAGAAAAAGCATTTTCTGCTAAAGATAAATCAATCTCTCTCTTATCACAATTCCATTCTTCACTAATAATATCTAAAACCTTTTTTGTTCCTCCTGTAGGACTAAAATAAATAAGATTAAGTTTCATATTTTATCCTCTCCCCTAATTTATTAATTACTTATTAAAAATTCAATAACTAACTTCAAATCCCATAATTTTCATTATATAACTCTTATTTCTCCACTTCAATATCAATTAGTTTTAATATAATTTTTATACTTTCTCCCCTAATATAAATACTTATTCTAATTTAAATAAAAAAAGTAGATGCTGAAAATTCAGCATCTACTAGGTAATAATTATAATATCTCTCCGTTTGATTTAATAACGTCTTTATACCAATAGAAAGATTTCTTTTTTCTTCTTTCAAGAGTGCCATTACCCTCATTATCTTTATCTACATAGATAAATCCGTAACGTTTTTTCATTTCGCCTGTACCAGCACTAATTAAGTCTATACATCCCCATGGAGTATACCCAATCATTTTTACCCCATCAATTGTAATAGCCTTCTTCATTTCAGATATATGTTGTCTTAAGTAATCAATTCTATAGTCATCATTAATAGAACCATCTTCCTCTATTGTATCAACAGCTCCAAATCCATTTTCTACACAAAATAATGGTATTTCATATCTGTTATAAAGATTGTTTAATGATATTCTAAATCCAACTGGATCTACTTGCCATCCCCAATCTGAAGCTTTAAGATAAGGATTTTTTATTCCCTTCATCATATTACCGCCAGTAAGCTTTTTGCCATTATTTTCTCCACTTACAACGAATGTCATATAGTAGCTAAATCCGATGAAGTCTACTTTTCCTTCTTTTAGTATTTCTTCATCTCCATCTTCCATTTTTATTTCAATATTATTTTTCTTGAAGTATTGCTTCATATATTGTGGATAATATCCTTTTGCTTGAACATCACTAAAGAAATAATGCTTATTCATAAAATTATTTGCAGCTAAAACATCATCTGGATTACAAGTTTCAGCATATGCTAGTGGATAAAGAATCATACATCCAATTTTGAAATCAGGATTTATTTCATGCCCTAGTTTAACAGCTTTTGCACTAGCAATAAATTGATGATGTGCTGCTTGGTAAACTACTTGTTCTTTATCTTCATTCTCTTTTATCTTAATTCCAGCTGACATAAATGGATGAAGTGTTACTACATTTATCTCATTAAAAGTCATCCAATGCTTAACTTTATTTTTATATCTATTAAATATTACATTGCAATAATTCACATAAAAATCAACTAATCTTCTATCTCTCCATGAACCATACTTTTCAACTAATCCAAAAGGCATTTCATAGTGAGAAATTGTTATTACAGGTTCTATTCCATTTTTTAGACATTCATCAAATAGATCATCATAATATTTTAGACCTTCTTCATTAGGCTCTAATTCATCACCTTGGGGGAATATTCTAGTCCAAGCTATTGATGTTCTAAAACACTTAAAACCCATTTCTGAAAATAATGCTATGTCTTCTTTGTATCTATTATAAAAATCTATGGCTTCATGTGATGGATAATATTTTCCTTCCACTATTCCATCTGTGAATTCTCTTGGTACTCCTAACGCACCAGCAGTAGTAACATCTGCAGTACTTATTCCTTTACCATGAACATTCCATGCACCTTCACATTGATTAGCTGCTACAGCTCCACCCCATAAAAAATTTTCTGGAAATTTATCAGAATTATTATACATTGTTAAATCCTCCCAATTCTATCTTACGTTTTAAAGTTACCTTTATAAAACATCCTATAAAATAGTTATAATCTCATCTCCAGCTTTAACAGAAGCTACATTGCTAGATATAATATCTAAATAATCTGTAGTATTTGTTATTATTATAGGAGTAATTGTGTCATAACCTGCTTTCTTTATTGCTTCAATATCAAATTCAAGTAATTTATCTCCAACTTTAACTGTATCTCCGCTCTTAACAAAACTATTAAAATGTTGTCCTCCTAAATTTACTGTATCTAATCCAACATGAATTAAGATTTCTACTCCATCTTCTGTCTGTAAGCCAATTGCATGTTTAGTATTAAACACCATTGCAACTGTACCATCTATAGGTGACACTACTTTACCTTCTTCTGGTATTATAGCGATACCTTTTCCCATGATTTCTTCAGCAAAAGTTAAATCATTTACTGAAGATAGTGGAACTGCTTCCCCATTTATAGGACTCTTTATAGAAACTTTATTTTTTAAAGGTGTAACTTCTGTATTTTCTTCCTTTTCATCTGTCTCTTCAACTTTATCTATTTCTTGAACTTCATCTTCAAAACCTAAAATCCAAGTTAATGTAAAAGTAGCAACAAAGCCTATAACAGAAGCAATTAATATATTAATAATATTAGAAATTTCAGGACCTATGTATGCTGGAACCCCTACTAAAGCAGCACCACCTGGAGTAAATACCTTTACTCCTGTTATACCTGCATAAAGACCTCCAATTGCCCCACCAGCTAACACTGCATAAAAAGGCTTTTTAAGTTTTAAATTGACACCATACATAGCAGGTTCAGTAATCCCAATTACAGCGGTTGCACCAGTTGATGCTGCTAATTGTTTAAGATCTGAATTTTTACTCTTTACGCTAACACATAATGCTGCTGCCCCTTGGCAAACATTTGCCACCAACATACCTGGAAAAATTGTTTGATATCCTGCAGTAGCTAATTGAGTAAATATAGCTGGATAAAGGCTATAATGCATACCTGTCATTACTAGTAATGGTGATAAGCCACCCATAATTAATGGCAGAGCCCAGTTTGCTTTACTATCAATAGTCATTATTACATTAGCTAATACGCCACCAATAATATCTCCTAAAGGTCCAATAGCAATTAATCCGATCGGTGCAGTAATAACAATAACTAAAAGTGGCACAAATACTACCCTTAAGGCCTTAGGTACTATCTTAGTTACAACCCTTTCAACATAAGACATTAACCAAACTATAAGTATTATCGGAATAACTGATGATCCATATTTAACAAGTCTAACTGGTAATCCTAAAAATACAACCGCATCTCCAGCACTTACTAATGCTGAAAAATTTGGATGTAATAATACTCCCCCCATAACCATTGCTAAGTATGGTGAAGCCTTAAATTTAACGGCCGCTGTATATGCTAATAACATTGGTAAAAAGAAGAATGCCGCATCTCCTATAAAGTTTAAAATATAATACGATTGTGTTTCTGTTGAAATCCATCCAAAGGCTACAAATAAGCTTAAGAATGCCTTTATCATAGCACAACCAGCAATAGCAGGTATGACTGGTGTAAATATTCCTGCTATAGTATCCATTGCAGATGTTACAATACCCTTTTTAGGACCTTTAACATCTTCATTTGTTGATTTAAACTTTCCTAACTTCATAAGCTCTTTGTAAACTTCTGATACATTATTTCCAATAATAACTTGGAACTGACCACCTTGATTTACATTTCCCATTACTCCCTTAATTTTCTTAATCTTGTCAACATTAGCTTTAGATTCATCTTTTAGATTAAATCTTAACCTTGTTACACAGTGGGTAACATGAGCAACATTAGCTTCTCCTCCAACGTTCTCCAATACTTCTTTTGCTATTCTTTCAAATTCCATTTTTCATTCCTCCAACATATTGTATAATTGAAGGTTTTGCCTGCATTACCAGTAACAATCCTGTTAGTATTTCTATTAGCTCCTGCCAATAGTCTATCAACTCCTTTTGTAGAATTTTATATTTTAATAATAATCCCTATTTTTTGTTTACTAACTTTTGAGTATGGATTATTAAATATAACATCTCTTCTTTAGTTAAGTTGTATTGGTGCTTTTCCAAAATAAACTTTTGAACCTTTAGTACGCATTTATATGCATCACTATACTTTTCCTTAACTATATCAAATAGTTCATTGTCTTTTTCATCATTTATAGTTTTATTATTAAATAGTCTTTGTGCAAAGAACTTTAGATGTGTTATAAATCTATAATAACTTAATGATTCTTCATCAAATTCTATATTAAAGTTATACTTAACTATATTAAGTATCTCTTGAATAGTCTTTGTTATATCCATTAATATTGGTATTTCCTCATTTAAATTAGCATTAACTATATGTAAAGCTATAAAAGCAGCCTCATCTTCTGGAAGTCTAATATCAAATTGATGGCTTATCATTTCTAATGCCTTAAGTCCTATTTTATATTCTTCTTTATATAACCTTTTAGTTTCCCATATCAGTCCATTTGTTACTATAATTCCACTCTTTTGTCTTTGTATAGCATTATAAATATGGTCTGTTAGTGATATATAAATACTTTCATTTAAAGTTTTATTTAGTTCTTTTCTTGCATAAGAAATTATTTTTTCTGATAAAACTGCATATTCTAAAGGAATTTTACTTATTAATTCTATAAATTTTCTATTCATATTAGGATTGGATAATACAAATACTTTTTCTATCTTATCCCTTATAACTATGTCGCCACACCTTTTATTAAAGGCAATTCCTTTTCCCATAATTATAACTTCTTCATTATTTTCATTTATAGATGTAATAACGTTATTATTAAGTATCTTATCGATTCTCATTTGTTAGTTAGACCTACCTTTCTAATAAAATAAGGCAAGCGAAACCTACAGCTTATTCAAAATCAATAAACTATAGGTTTTGCCTGCCTTACCAGTAACAATCCTTCAATATTCATATCAGTATAATTATATTATCACATGATTTTTAAATTGACAACTATATTTACAAAAAAAATGTATATGTTTACTTAATTTATAACTACCTTTTTATCCCTATATTCTATTACTCATCATCAAATAGTCCTCTTCACCATTTCCACCAATTAAAGGACTTATTCCAGAATTAATAAAAGTTGATCTAACAACTGATTTAGTTCCAAATCTACTTCTTAAAGAATCTAAAGTTTTATCTAGTGCTCTTTGCCTATCAATCCTTTCACCATCAAAAAGTGAAGTTTGAAAAAATTCATTAGAACATAAATCAGTAACCCTTACCCCTATCTGCCTAATAGGCTCCTTACTCCAAGCTTCATCAAAAGCCTTAACTATTTCTTTATAAATATCTATTGTACAATCTGTATAATTCTCCATCTTCCTTTGATGACTATATTTTTCAAAGGCATTACTTTTAATAGAAACTACAACCACTCTACATAAACTATCACACTTTCTAAGCCTTAAACTCATCATTTCTACAAGAGAAAGAATAATCCTTAGAGCCTCCTCTCTCTTTGTAACATCCCATGGAATGGTAGTTGAATTACCTAAACCTTTCATATTTATATAGCTTGTGCTTCTTATCTCTGAAGAATCTATTCCATTTGCATAATTATGAAGAACTATCCCAAAGCTTTTAAATATACTCTTTAAAATTTCAACATTATAAGTTGCAAGCTCACCTATAGTTTCTACATTTAACTTTTCAAGCTTTTTCTTTGTCGCCCTACCAACCATAAAAAGCTCCTCTACTGGTAAAGGCCACATCTTCTTTTCTATTTCCTTTTCAAAAAGTGTATGAATAGAATTCTTTGGGTTAAAATCACTTGCCATCTTTGCAAGTAGCTTATTAGTACTTATACCTATATTTACATTAAACCCAAGTTCATTCCTTATTCTACTTTGAATTTCTAATGCTTTTTCCATATAATTTTCTTTATAATGAGATACATCCATGAATACCTCATCTACAGAAAACCTTTGTATCTTAGGGGAATATTCACATAAAAGCTTATACATTGCATTAGAGCTTTGCATATATAGACCATAATCTGGAGGATATATTAAGAGCTTAGGACACTTTCTTAAAGCTTCATAAGTAGATTCTCCTGTCTTAATTTTGAATTTCTTAGCAGGTATTGATTTTGCTAATACTATTCCATGCCTCTCTTCTGTTTTTCCTCCTATTATTGAAGGTACTTCTCTAATATCTATTGTACTTTTCCCAAGTTGAAGAAGATTTACTGCAGTCCATGAAAGATAAGCTGAATTAACATCAATATGAAATATTATTCTATTACTCATATTAATTCACCTAAAACTTAAATAAAATCCACTTTTTAGTTAGTAGTTCATATTTAATTTCAAAAATTCTCTCTACTCCATTAACTGAAGCTATACATACAAACTTCTCCATTACATTTCCTGCAAGCTTTTCTATTTCCCTATTTACTACCCTATTTATCTTAATTACTTTTTCTTCCTCATCTTCACTTATTCTAAACCTTAAAGGCTTTACTCCCCCATCTTTTTCAAAGCACGCTATAACATCAATTGATTTTGATACTACTTTCATAACTTCCACTCCAATACAAACATTTGTTCGTACCTATTATATCAGAACATCTGTTCTTCTGTAAAGATATTCTTAAATAGAAAAAACTCCGATTTCTCAGAGCTTTTTATCCAACTACAGACTCCATATATTCAATTATTATCTTTGCGCTTTCATCATCTAACTTATAACACTTTTGTTCATTTGAATGTAATGTTATATAAACACTTTCATCTTTAACCCATAGCTTATATCTATATTGTGTTAAAATTTCTTCATTACTTTTTTTCTTATACATCATATCAATAGCATACCCTTTACTATTCCCTAATAGAACATTATCATTTTTCCTACTTCTATCCTTTAAAGCATTTAATATTTTTGCTATATTACCTTTGTCTTTATCCTTAAAATATTCTTCTATACTAAACATTGGAAAATGTTCTACCCCTTCAAACTTCATAACATCCATCTCTTCAATAGAATTTATACTTGGATCTAAATTTATTGCCTTATAAAGTGCATATCCCCCTATAGATAAAATAATCACTAATAGTATTATAAATACCTTCTTCCTCATAATCTATTCCCCCTTAAAAATTAATTCTACAGTCTTATTATACATTATTTTTCTGCAAAAAAATGGATATTCATTTTGCTTCTTCCGTAATAATAGCAAAACAAATATCCACTTCTCTCATTCTAAAGTAAGGAAATTATAAAATTATGTTACTTTCTATTTAAATTACTCTTTCTTTCTTCATATTCCTCAAAGCTTATTTCACCACTAGCATATCTTTCATTTAAAACATTAATAGCTTTATTATTACTGTTTCCTCCATTAAATAATTTAAATAGTAGATATATAATTAATCCAACTACAGCAACTCTAAAACCTAAATATAAAAGCCCAAATATTAATGAGCCACCTCCCATTGTTCCTACATTAGAAATACCGCATCCAAACATAAATTTTTCCACCTTTCTTAAATCTAATATGATTATAAAAAAGTCTTATGAAGAAATTATGAATTAATAGGCAACTCTATTATAAATTTACTCCCCTTGCCCAATTCACTCTTAACATAAACCATTCCATTATGAGCTTCAACTATTGCTAAAGTTATTGAAAGGCCTATACCTGCACCTCCTGTAACCCTTGCTCTTGACTCATCTGTTCTATAAAATCTTTCAAAAACATAAGGAATATCCTCTTTTGCTATGCCTATGCCAGTATCTTCTACTTCAATAAATAAGTGATCTTCTTTTACAAATGTTTTTATATTAATTGAGCCACCATTTTCAGTATATCTTAAAGCATTCGATATGAGATTTATAATTGCTCCACTAATTTTATCCTTATCAACTTCTATTTCGCATTTACTTAAGTGGAGCTGTCCATCTATATTTTTATTATGAAGTTCTTTTTCAAAATTTATAAATATATTCTCTATAAGCTCAGATATCTCCACTTTTTCCTTATGTAATGCCCCATTTTCTTCCTCAATCTTTGATAAACTATTTAATGAATTTGCTAACCTATCAATCCTTTGAATCTCTTCATAAATACCATTAAGTCTTTCCTCTGTTGGCTCCCATATTCCATCCTTAATAGCTTCAAGTTGTCCTAAAATTATGGTAATAGGCGTCCTTAATTCATGAGCTATATCCTTAGTTAATCTCTTTCTCATAGCATCTTGAGAGTCCAGTCTTTTTGCCATAATATTTATTGACTCTATCATATCTTGAATTTCTACTATACTACTGCTATTATCTACCCTTTCCTTATATTTTCCTTTTCCTAATAGCTTAACTGTATCTATAACCTTATAAATAGGTTTATTAATGGATTTAGAAAGTATTAAACTTATAATTAAGGATAAAATAGTTGCCATAATAGTTATGATAATTAAAACTTTGTTTAAAGTATCATAATAAATTGTATCAACCTCTCTATAGTAAAATTCATAATGACTTATATTTACACTTCCAATTTTCTCTCCATTCTTAATAATCTTAAAACTTCTACTCAGCATTCCATTGTTTAATTTATTACTAAAGGCATTTTTCATCATAGATTCACATTGTTCTTTATGCTCCTCATTAGTGCTCCAAATTAAATTATTTTTATTATCATAAATACTTATAATAAGTCCACCATCCAATGCTTTTAATGCCACATCTTCTATAACCCCCTTATTCCAACTACCGTTAGAATAAGCATAACTTAAGCTTGTTGCTACCTCATTCATTCTTTCAACATTGCAGTTTTCTATATAGGAGTTGAAGCTTCTATCTATAATATATTTAAATGTAAAGCTAATGGGAAATATGATTGCAAAGGAAATAATCATAAAAGATAGAAACATTCTTCTATTTAGTGTTTTCATTTTCCCCTCCAAATCTATATCCAACGCCATAAACTGTAACTATAAACTTTGGCTCTCTGCTATTCTCTTCTATCTTGGCCCTTAGGTTCTTTATGTGAGTATCTATCACTCTATCAAAAGCTCCTGATTCATCATTAAGTTTGCTTATTAATGCATTCCTAGTAAAAGTTATTTTAGGATTTGTAGCTAAAGTTTGTAATATTTTATATTCTGATTGAGTTAATGTAACAAGATTATCATTTTTAAAGACCTCTCCTGTCTTTAAATTAATCTTTAATTCTCCATCATTAAAGATTAGCTCACTCATATTATCTATTCCTAAAGTTCTTTTTAATACTGAATTAACTCTTGCAACTAACTCCTTAGGCCTAAAAGGCTTTACCACATAATCATCACATCCTAAATAAAATCCATTTAAAATATCCTCTTCAGCTGATTTTGCTGTAAGCATTATTACAGGAGTATTAGAGGCCTTCTTTATTCTTTTGCATACTTCCTCTCCAGAAATATCAGGTAGCATTAAATCTAAAATAACAATATCAGGAGAAAATATTTCAAACTTTTCTAAAGCTTCTTCACCATCTACTGCTCTTATTGTATTAAATCCATCCTTTTTTAAATAAGCTTCTATTACATCTAAAATTTTTTCTTCATCCTCAACAATTAGTACATCTAAATACATGTCTTCCTCCTAAATGTTCTTCTTAATATTATTTGTAATCTTATCAATAACTTATGTATTTTTTATGGAGAATCTTCATATTTGCTCCATAAGCTTTCTATAGAATACCACAAAAAGTCTATAAGAATGTAGCTAAATAAACTACTATTCCTATAGACTTTATTCTATACTATTAAGTATTTCTTTAATGATATTAGGCTTCCTACAACCCCTATAGTTATTCCCATGAAGAAAAGTAATGGTAATAAAATAATCATTATGTTTCCTAAAGGTGTAATATAAAAACCTGGTATAAAACTAACTAGTATTTCAGACATATTAGTATTAACCAATGAATGAACTATGGATACCATTAAAGCACTAATTCCTGCTCCCAAAGCTCCTATTACTGCCCCCTCTATTATGAAAGGTAATCTAATATAGTTATCAGTTGCTCCAATATACTTCATAATTCCAATTTCTCTTTTTCTAACAAAAACTGAAACCTTTATTACATTAGATATTAATATATTTGATGAAATAACTAATATTAGAATTAGTGCTATACCAAAAATCCTTACATATTTACTCATTGTTTTAAGAAAATCTGTGATTAAATTTCCATCAGAAACCTTATAAACATTTTCTAACTCTAATACTTTATTCATTACCTCTTCATTAATATTTATATTTTCTGTTTCTATTTCTAAGGTATCAGGAATTGGATTCTTTCCCTTATCTATTGCTTCCTCAACTATTCTCATCATATCATCGTCTTCTTCACTTACAATATCTCTCTTATAAGCTTCTAACCCTTCATCTGAAGGAACATATATAACACTTTCTACACCACTTAACTCTTCAATATCTTCTTTTATATTTAATACTTCTGATTCTTCAACATCCTCCTCTAAGAAAGCTACAACTCTTACTTCCTCTTGAAGTTTTATAATATTGTCATTAGTAATATCCATTATTGAATAAAATATTCCAAGTAAGGTAAATGATATTACTGAAGTTAAGATAGCTGCAAAAGCCAATAACTTATTACTTTTTATACTTCTCAAACCATCTTTAGATAGTGCTTTTATTGTCCAAGACTTCATCATTTCCCCTCCCACTATAAGTAGTTCATTGGATCTACAAAAGTTCCATTTTTCTTAACTTCAAAATGTAGGTGATTTCCTGTAGAATATCCTGTTGTTCCAACAGTTGAAATCTTCTGTCCCTTTGAAACCTTATCTCCAACCTTAACTAGTCTTTCTGTATTATGGGCATAGAAAGAAACAATTCCGCCACCATGATCAATTGCAACCATATTACCATAAGAGTTATCATATCTAGATATTATTACTGTTCCAGAATTTGCAGCCACTACAGGAGTTCCAGCTGGTGCAGGAATATCAATTCCAGTATGTAGCTTCTTTTCTCCTGAAATAGGATGTATTCTATATCCAAACTTTGACGAAAGAGTAGTATATCCTATTACTGGCCAAGCCATCTTACTTCCATTGTAACTTCCTCCACCTGAAGAAGAAACTATCTCATTATTTATTTCTTGTCCTCTAGACTCTAACTCTGATATTTCTTTCTCTGTAAGTTTAATCTGAGAAGATAACTCTCCCTGAAGTTTAATTAATTTTTTAACCTTAGCTTTATTTTCTTTATTTAATTTATCTAGTCTACCCTTTTCCTCTTCTACTATTATCTTATTTTTATTAATCTCATCCATTTGTTTAGTTAAAGTTTCTTTTTTGCTTTCTAACTCAACTTGAAGCTCTTTTATCTCTCTTATAGTTTCATCATTATTCTTTATTAAATTTGAAACTACCTCTAACCTTCTAAGGAAATTTCCAAAGTCCTTAGCCTCTAAAAGTATAGATAAATATCCCCCAACCTTTTGTTCATATTGAATTTTAATAATACTTCTTATTATCTCATAATTTTCCTCAAGAACTTTTTCTACCTCTAATATCTCTTCTTCTATATTCTTATTTTCTTTATTAAGGGTATTAATTTCCTCATTAAGCTTGTCCAATCTAGTCTTAACTAAATCTAGCTCATCTTGAAGCTTTGCACTTTCCTTTTCTATAACTTTTCTTTCATCCTTAGTATCTTCTAGCTTATTTTCTATATCCTCTTTCTTATCCTTCTTTTCCTGAAGTGTATCAGCATGTACTCTAATAGGACTTTCAATATAATTTATTGTAATGTTACAAATTAATAATATAGTCAAATATTTAATCATCTTCTTTTTCATCACTTAATCCTCCGCCTTGAATTAGCTTTAGATTATACACTAGACTTTTGAAGCAATTATGAAGATTAAAAAAGGTGGGGTAGATATTTATTTTGCTTGTTCCGTAGCAAGATCCAAGTCACAGAATGTAATCCCCCCTTTGATTTATAGCTAATTGAAATTTTATAATTTACTAGACAGTAAAAAAAGACTATAGTACTCCAATATAGTCTCTTTTACAATAATACCTATATAAGCTCTTTTGCTACTTTTCCAGTAACATGCTCAATCTTAATTTTAACTAAGTTTGTAGCTTTTAAGGCCTTTTCAATTTCCAATGCTCCTTCTTTTTCAAAGCCCTTAGAATACTTTTCTACTAAAGTCATAAGTATATCTTTGCATTCCTTTTCATCCTCAACTATTTTAGCTTTACCAAATACTATTACGCTTCTATAATGTGTAGTAAACTTCTCAGGAATAATTTCATCCTTATCTATTACACAAAAGCTAACCTTGTTATTTCTTGCTATAGAATCAAGCTTGTGTCCAATCTTTGCACAGTGAAAATATAGCTCATCTCCCTTAATAGAATAACTTAAAGGAACAGTATATGGGTAACTATCATCACCTTCTACAGCTAAAACTCCTGATGTGCATTTATTAAGTACACTTATGCATTCCTCATGTGATAGCTCTTGCTTTTTTCTTCTCATTTCTCTAAACATGTCTACACCTCATAATCTTTTAATTTACTGAGCCTTTCATCTATTCTTTTTAATTCCTTATTTGTGTTATCCATTTTTTAAAGGTACTACTGACCTTATTGGTAAATATTTATTCATTTATAAATCTCATCTCAATCTAACAAAAAGCATCACTTTTTAAACTTCCCCCTGTCTACTTAAAAGGTTACAGTTCACCTCTGTGATGCTTATACCTGGATATAAATAACTATAATTTAATCCTTATATATAACATATTAGAAACTTATCAATCCTTTGTATTGTTTTTTTTGACATCCTCTCTTTGTTTAGTTATAGTAGATGAGTATACCAACTCATCCTCATCTTGGAACCCTACAAACATTAATCTTTTTACATCTTCATGATTAAACATTACTAGTTCCTCTCCATTTAAGCCAAGTGGAGCCCTTACACCACAATAATCAAATACATTACTATCAATATCTTTTCTTACTAATCTACCTACTATTAATATTTTTTCACTTTTTTCTGTATCAATGATAACTACTGAACCTAATGGTAATAACTTCACCATTATCTTCCTCTCCTTTACACTAGTATTTTAAATTCTTTATATAATCATATTTACTGTATTTAAACATACCATAAACATAAAATCTTGTTAAAATCATAATTAATCCATATGCCAATATTAATAATAATGTATATGGCTTAGTTATATTTGCTATTAATACTAAAGTGTATATTAATCCTCCTGATATCGCTCCTGGATATATATATTTCTTTTTTTCTACTTTAAATTCTTTCATAAACTTCTTTGGTGCATCAAGTAATGTTAATATAGTTATTAATCCAATGCATACTAATACAAATCCCATATTTTTTAAATAATCTATTTGTGTAAAATCTTTAAATAAAAAATATTGATAAAAATATGAACTTAAAAAACATATACAAATAGTCTCTAGCAAAATAAAGTTAAGCATTAGCTCCATAGTTTTTTCATCTGAAAAATCACTACTCTTTGCCTTAAAATATAATATTAAAATAGTTATGCTACTTATAATTAAAGGAACTATATATATTAATTTTACTACTAATGAAACTTCATCTCCAATTACTAATGCACCTATTCCCAGAAATATTCCTATAATAACAAAAATAAAAGTTCCTGTTTTTTCTCTTAGAAATGGAGCATTTACATGAAATTTAATTTGTTTTTTATACTCATCTACTATTTTTCTAACTTCACTTCTTTTATTTTCTTTAATTAGTTTATCAATTTCTTGTTCTACCACCATAATGAATCCCACCAATCTCCTAAATCATTTAATTTATCTTCTACCCATTCGCCAACGGGCTCTACTACATTATCATATGCTGCTGTCAAAATTGGATCTACCACCGTGCTATATACTATATTAACAGTAGCACCTATAACAAACCCTCCAACTGTTCCAACTACTCCACCAACTACTGTTCCTACAGGGCCACCAACTGCAGTGCCAACTGCCCCACAAATATATTGTCCTGCCGCTTGTCCCGCTGCTCCTGCTACTAAAATTCCACCTACATCTATTCCAACTGCTGCTACTATATCATCAATTTCTTCTCCATTTTTTGTAAATTGCTCATACTGCTCCAAAGACATAGTTACAACAGTATATACATTAGTAACTGTTCCTACAACCTTTCCTAATGTACCTGTTACTTTAGCAACCTTAGTTGATTTAGTTATTTTTGAATCTCTAATACTTTTTAATCTCTCTAAATCTACCTTCATCTTATCTACTTTTACTTTTCCCAACTGACTTGTATTTATCCTTTGGTTTAATTTATTTATTTGACCGTCTAAAGATTTTATATCTAATTTGTAATTATTAATATTTTTTCCAACATATTTGCTACTAAGCAAAGCTGAAACCGATCCAGTTGCAATTATATTATTCAAACTTCCTACTGCATCAAGATATCCACTTGCTTTATCTAATGATAGTAAATCAACTAATACTACTTCCTCTGGACTCTTAATCGCCTTATTTTTTATATCAATGACAGCCTTTTCTAATTCACATTCATCCATCTTAGATAATTCTTCTAACAATCTTCTTGTTTCAACATCAAATAGCAAAGATATCTTCATAGCTTCGGAATCTGATAAGCCATATTTTTTTAACGATTCATATAACTCTTCTTGACTATCATCTTCTTGATTATATTGTAATAATGTTATATAAGTCTCATAATTTTTATTATCTTCTACAAAATTAATTTGACTATCAATCATATATTCAAGACTTGAATCTAAATCTTCTATCTTTGAATAAAAATCACAAAATCCTTCTTTGAATCTTTTATACCTAGATATTTCTTCTTTAATATATTTATCTAATATTGCTTTTTCTGAGTAAAACTCTGAACTACTCCATAATGATGCTATACTTAAAGAACTTATATCTCTTTCTAAATCAATTAATAAATCTTGAATATATTCGAAATAATTTAGAAAACTTTGTGCCTCTCTTTTTGTGTCATCAGAATTACTATAATCAATTTGAAAAATATTATCTGACATATTACACCTCTAAAAATGTTGTAAGAGAATTTCTTTCACTAATTAAGCTTTCTCCTACTGCCTTAACTTCTTCTAAATATTGTTTAAGTTGAAGTAGTTTTGTAATTCCTTCTAAATAATCTAATTTCCAAGTTTCAAATTCAGTTTTAAATGAATCATAACTTTTCCCACTCCACATATCACTAGTTTCTATTATCTTGACTTCATTTATTAATTCTAAAAATAACTCTGTTAAATTTTCTATTTCTTTATTAAATGAATCTTTTAACATTTCTATTGTATCCAAATTAATATAAAGATTATCATTACTCCTAAGCATCTTTTTAACTCCTTTAATCTAATTGAGAATATAGATAATTTTTTCTTCTTTCTAATCTATCTATCTCATTATTTATGGCTACTGATGCTTCACTAACTTCTGAATGCATATTGTCATAAACATCTAATATATTCTTGTGATATAATTCTAATTTTTCTAATAGTGCTTCTTGTTGTCCTAATGCCTCTATACAGTTCTCACAAATTTTTTCTACTTGTTTTGTTTTTATATATTCTAATCCATTTGAAATAGAACTACATGTTCTCTTAGCTCTATCAACTGTAAAGATATATTCACTATATATACCTAATTTTCGATTTATATAATTAATTTCATTACAAATCTCTTGATTACTCATACACTTTCCCCCATTATTTTTCTAGGCATTGAATTATCTCTAATTCTTTTTTTTCCATATCTTTGCTTGTAACATTCATTATTTTTGCTATTTTTCTTACACCGTCTACAGCAACATCCTTAACTTCTTTAAATACCTCATCTTTTTTATCTTTAAAACCAGCCCTATATTTTCCTTTCATATCTTGATCTGCTACATCACAAACTTTTTCTAATCTATCTAAAGCTTCTTTCGTTTTTTCGCTTATATCTATTAATTTTGTATAAGAAACTTGAATATCTTCGTAATTGAATTTTATTGTGTCTCCACCTGCCATAAAAACACTCCATTCTAAATTATATTATCAATTATAATTTTATCACTTACTTTTTTATACATCAATTGAATTTTATAGAAAAAGAGTTGCTACTTCCTTCATTAGAAACATTAACTCTTTTATCAGATTTAAAAGTGAGAATCAAAATTTTATATTTTGCTCTTCTAACTTTCACTTTAGTATAATATATATCTATCATCTATTTTATAAATATTTCTATGCATGAAAAAAAGATTAATGCTCCATTTACTGAAACATTAACCTTTTAACTTCTTTCACTGCATTATTAGATTTATGCAGTCTTAATTATTCTTACAGTTGTTTATTTAACTATATTCGAGTGTTAATTATTTTTATGCAGTCACACAATTCTTTATTATGCATTCACTATTAAATATTAGGTATCTCTACTACATAGCCATCAGTTTCTTCTATAAATACCTTAGTTATATTAGGATTCTTTAGTTCTTCCTTATTCTCTAAAACTCTATATCCATCAGCGTCATAAAAAATCATTAAAGCAGTCCCTAAATCACAATTCTTATTATTTATTATATTATATGGAATCTCAAAACCATTATCCCAGTTATAATTTGCAGCTATTATATGCAATAATTCAGAATCTGTTATACATTTAATTTCATCTATAGTATCTTTTTTATCTTCACTATAAAGTAATTTATATACATATTCCTTTTTAGAATTATCCATTTGAACTCCTCCTTAACTATTACTTTCTAATTCTACTTAAACTTCTTTCCCACAAGTCTAACGTTGCTCCTTTACTTGGATACAATGGTAATACGCTTTCTTGTAGTTTTCTTAAATCACTCTGCAAGTCAAAAACCTGCCTTTGAAGTACATCCACACTCTGATTGACATTCATCTTATTCAATTGATTTCTTACTACATCATTATATACTGAATGATATCCTCTATGTCTTGACATCGCACTTAATTCAGCATCTGGTGTTCTTAGTAATATACCATTTGTTGCATCATCTAAGTTCATTCCTATTTTTTGAAGTATTGGATTATCAGCCATTTCTGCTGGAATTATATGTTGTGCTTGATGCCCTGTCCACTTAGTTGGCCTTTTTAATCCCATTGATTCCATTATATTTTTACCTAGTTTATTTGAACTTCCACCTGTAACTACACCTGGAGTTCCTGGAATTAATCTTTCAGCTTGTGTAACCCCCTCAGTACCTTTAAACAAAGTACTAGAATGGTTATTTATATCTTTACTTACATCAGCTTTATATACTCCCTTTGCTACATCATCCCAATATTGATTATACCTTAAGGCATCATCTGCATCCATATATCCGAAAGCTGATGATTTAACTTTACCACCTTTTAATTTTGATGCTAACTTACTTCCTACAACAAACTGTGCTACTTCACCTGCTCCATACCCAAAACAATATGCTATCCCTTCTTCTTCATATGCATCTGATACTCCCTGTGCTATTCCTTCTACTAATAACGTTGGATCTTTAACTACAGTATATACACAACCTAGAACCAAAATTAACTTCCGATTTTCTCATCAATCACTTGAAGTGGCTATATCACTGGATTTGTAGATAATCAAGTAAACTTTGGTTCTGTGGAAGATTGTTTTTTATCAACTCATAAGAAGTAAGTAAAATCAAACTTTTGCAAAATAACCACAAGAAAATATCAGACAAATCCTTTCGTATTCCTAGTGGCAAATTTCGTAATAGATGTCCTTTCCCCTTTAGGTAAATGAGAAAAAGCTATTATTAATCTCTGTATTTCATTCACTTTGTGAACAGACAGAGATTAAAATAGCTTTTTGAATTAGGGGTTTTGAAGTCCTAAAGTATAACCATAATTAAATATATATATCAGCTAACGCATCAATTTCATCGCTTGTCAACTTCTCTGTTGCATAACGAGATGAACTCTTATATTTATCTAACCATTTTTTATCTCCTTCTAAAACATCCTTCCATTTACTAGACAATCCATGCGAAGTTATCAGAATACAATTTCTTACAAAAACATCTGCTCCCTCTCCACTTAATAAATCTTCTCTATCTTTACTATCATATGCTTGTGCAAAATAACTTCCACATGGGTGTTTAATTATTTTATCCCCTTGTTTATACAAATAGTACAATTCAATATCAAATCTGTCAACCGCAATAAGTATTGAAAAATCTTCTCCTATCATAGCTGTTTTTAATTCAGATACTTTTACACATTTCAAATTATGCTTTTGACACAATTTTGTCATATATGTTGGTATTTCGTCATTAATCTTTGTCCATAAATTATCCACTGTTCTCACCTCTACCTAGACATAGTTTTTGTAATACTATCAAATGAATATCCATGTTTTCTCAAATATGTATACTCTCTACCAAATCTTGTAAATTCTATTTTTCCTGTATACATATTTGTTCGAGCTAAGTTATCCCATGTAGGTTCTGTTGCAATTTTAAATATATCATTCCTTTCTATTGCATTACTTAACCATGGTTTATTATATTCATTCCAAAATTGATTAGGAGAAACATATAATTCATCGGGCGTATTTAGTAAATTAAAGCTGCCATCTCTTGGTCCAAAATCAAGAGATTTTACATTACCTAACTCATCAAGAATTGCACCCGTATCACTTCTATATGTGCCTAACACCGTCGTTGTCTTACCTGGTGTAGCTTCTAACTCTAATCCATTTGAAGTAACATAATCTAATTTAGTCTTACTTCTACCCTTTATAGCATTATTTATCGCATTTTCATTATGATAATCAAGAATTCTATTATTATATCTATCTAATCCTAGTTCATATTTCCAATTCTTTTGTGCTATTTTATCAAAGCCACATTGCATTCTTGATATTTCATCTAAAGATAACTTTCTGCCATAAGGATTATTATACAATCCCTTTGCTACATCATCCCAATATTGATTATACCTTAAGGCATCATCTGCATCCATATATCCGAAAGCTGATGATTTAACTTTACCACCTTTTAATTTTGATGCTAACTTACTTCCTACAACAAACTGTGCTACTTCACCTGCTCCATACCCAAAACAATATGCTATCCCTTCTTCTTCATATGCATTTGTAGATAATCAAGTAAACTTTGGTTCTGTGGAAGATTGTTTTTTATCAACTCATAAGAAGTAAGTAAAATCAAACTTTTGCAAAATAACCACAAGAAAATATCAGACAAATCCTTTCGTATTCCTAGTGGCAAATTTCGCTATAAGCTGTCCTTTCCCCTTTAGGTAAATGACAAAAAGCTATTATTAACCTCTGTATGTCACTCACTTCATGAACAGACAGAAATTAAAATAGCTTTTTGAGTTATGGGTTTTGAAGTCCTAAAGTATAACCATAATTAAAAATAAATAATATTGATACTACTTATATTACTTCTGGCATCAAAATCTGATGAAATCTCACCCCAATTATATTTCATATGGGAATTAAGTCCTAATTCACTTAGTATTGTATCATGCAATTCCTTTCTTTTTTTCTCATCCTGTTCAGAAAATTCTTTATCACAACATATCAAAGACACCATATATATCTTTCTGTCCCTAAAGAACAAACTAACAATATAGTTTCTTCCATTAATGATTTGGTGTTCATTCAAATAAATAATTCTTACGCCGTCTTGATTGTCATAAAACTTTGTATTCTTAAACTGTTCAAATGAGAATCCCGGGAAAATCGTTAACTCATCTGATATATTAATATATCCATTACTATTATCAATCATATTTCATTTCTCCTTACTTGGTCAATTTGATGCTATCTACAGGAGTTAATATTCCCTTATCAATCAACTCCTGTACATTTGGAATATAGTACTGTGGCAATCCACCCTTTCCAAATTGAGGATTCGCATTTGTTATTCCATATGCACTGGCAATATCCTCATTAAAAACATACCCTTGCATTTCTCCTCTATAGCCATGTATTGGATTCTTTTCTACCTGTAAGCCCTCAAATACATTTGTTGCATCTCTTCCAGCATCTTCAATTGCATCTAAAGTAGTAAAGTACTCTGTTCCATTCGGCTCTCCTCTATATAATATAGTTCCCTTTGGTACAGTTGTGTCTATATATAATCATCAATACCAATATACTTTCCTGTACCTTGCCAGCTTCGAGCCAGCTGTGATGGTGTTGCGTTTTCCCATACTACATTATCTGAACCATATGTCTCTCTAAAATATCTACACCATTCTTCTCCTGAGTATGTAGATGAACTTCCACCCTTTATAGCATTATTTATCGCATTTTCATTATGATAATCAAGAATTCTATTATTATATCTATCTAATCCTAGTTCATATTTCCAATTCTTTTGTGCTATTTTATCAAAGCCACATTGCATTCTTGATATTTCATCTAAAGATAACTTTCTGCCATAAGGATTATTATACAATCCCTTTGCTACATCATCCCAATATTGATTATACCTTAAGGCATCATCTGCATCCATATATCCGAAAGCTGATGATTTAACTTTACCGCCTTACCAATATCCTCCATATTCTATCAAATCTGTATATCCATAATTATTTTCTAAGCAACTCTATTCATCACCTAATGCGGTTCCCATCCAATCATTTGGATTCTGAGAAAATCTAATTGTTTAATACCATTCATATTATTCCAGTCCATATTTATTGCCGCACCTTCTCTCGAAGATAATGGTTGGAACGTTTCATAAAGATACCTTCCTTTTTAATAATCTTTACATATCCTTCATACAATATTTGTTATTAAAAACTCATATAATGATTTATTAAATATTATCATTATATGGATTAGACTTTAGAATTTCTTGAATCTCATTACTCCTCTTTATATAAAACCTATTACCAATTATTCTTAACATTTCTAGCTGTTTTGCAAATAATATTCTTCTCCAATCTTTACCTTTTTCTCTATTAATCATTGCATACTTAGTTGCTTCTTTAAAAGTTATATCTCTATAAATTTCATAAAGTACTTCATCTACATTCTTTGATTCCTTACTTATTTCAATACCACCTCTATCACCTACTCCAACGTAATGATATAACCCATTATCTTCATACACATAATTTCCCGGTTCATATCCACCATCTCCATAATCGAAACGAATATTTTTCAGATTATTTCCAATTATTTCCTCATCAAATATTTTATTCAAATCATTTAAAACTATCTGTTGAATATTCATACCTATTCCTCCTTTTATTCTGGAATTAATATTCCTCGTTCTACATACCAATTAATTGGTTTTGGTAATTTATATTGAATTCCCAAACCTTTATCACCAACCCATGGTGCAACTACTGCTCTTTCAACTTTGCTAATTGAACCATTTATTTTATATCTTATATATTCATTTGGATTAGTATTAGGTGGTAATGCCAATCTATCAGCTGTTACACCTGTTTCTGTAACGTACGCACTCGAACTTCCTGGAGTCCCATATCTACCAACCTCAATTACTCCGTTATTTCCCAAACTTACCACTTCTTCTGTTCCTGGTATTGCCCCCCAATTGTCCGGATAATTCATTGAACCATCTACTTTATACCATCCATCAAATATAGAACCATTCTTAAACTGTCCTTTTTCTAATGCTTCTTGATATTTCCAATAGCCATCATATCTTATTCCATCTTCTATTGGCATTTCTCCAAATGCGGAATATTTTCCAGTATTACTAACCCCCTTGGGACAGAGTCTGTATTTTATATCTACCTAGTGTTTTCAATGCTTTCCAATATTTTTTTAACTACTTTTACTTACTTACCATTTTTAATGTTATGTAGTTAGATTGTTAGCATTAATTTCCTTAAATCTATTAACCCTATTTTATCATGCTACTTCTTTTATTTCTATATTCAGCATTACAAGAAAAAAAGTTAATGCTCCATTTCTGAAACATTAACCTTTTTAACTTCTTTCACTGCATTATTTAAGTTATGCAGTATCAATTTTACTAATATTTCTATTATTTTTAATATATTTTTCTTAAACTTTTTTATGCAGCAACTTCTCCTACAATTTTGTAGTAACTATTAATCCTCATCATACGTTAAGTCGTCCATTTCTTGCATATCTCTTTCAATATCACCATACATATCTATTAAATTTATTAGAAAATCTATTGTAGTAACTCTATCATGCTCATATATTACCGCATCAACTCCTAAACTTGTAACTTCTTTATAAGCTTCTACTATACTTTTTATTCCATCTTCATCTGTGTATCCACAGACCATTACATATTCATTATTTATTATTTTAGCTTTAATTTCTCCTATTGATAAGTTTGTATATTTTCTTATAATACTAATGCATTTAGCTATTTTATCATTACTTTTTATTTTAATACCTATGTTATCCACTTATTTCCCTCCTACTTAGAAATCATTTATATCTATTATCGGCTCACCAGGTCTACTATTTTTAAAGTTTCCTCCATGCCATCCCTTTAAATGTTCATTTGGTGTAACTGGATATATTATTTCACCTTTATCAGCTAAATGAGGATATTTTGATGCACTATATGAATGATGTCCTTGAATAGGCTTAACATCATATTTAGGTGTTCTACCATTTAAAATATCTTGAATTTGTTCTGTTGTCCAATTACGTGTAGTACTTTCACCTTTTATTATTCTTTCTCTTTCTTGATTCCAGAATTGTTTAACACCCTCACGTCTTCTTGCTGAAAATCTTTTATTCCACTCATATGCTTCATATTCAGCTTTAGTTGCTATTCTATTATCTATTTTACTTTTAATCTCAGACATTTTCTTGGAACTTAACTGCTTATTTGTTAACTGATGTTCACTTAAATCTAATCCCTTAACCCTCTCAGAAATTATTTCTTTTGCATTAAGGTTACTTACCCCCTTGGGGCAGAGTCTGTCTTTTTATTTTAGTACCAATACCTTAGTATTTTCAACCCTTACCATAACTTTTTAACTACTTCTTATCACTTACCATTTTTAGTTTTATGTAGTTACTTTTTCTACCTTAATCTATTAACCTTATTTTATCATGCAACTTCTTTTTATTTCTACATTAGTTCTTACACATAATCAAAAAAATATCGTTGTAATTGAAGTATCGACATTTCAGTTACAACGATATTTTCTTTTATTTTGGGTTGAAAGGTGGCATAGGTGGTAAAGATTTTTAAGTGAATTTCTAAATTCTTGATTTAGCTAAATGAACTTATGCAATCCCTTAGGATTGTATTCCTTATAAATTTAGTTTCATCAACTATCAATTACTTTTTAATTTTATCTACCACTCTGCCCCCTTGCCCTCTATTCACTACATTATTTAAGTTATGCAGTATTAAATTTTCTTAATATTATTAATTTAACTCAATTTTTCTATTATTACTTTTTTATACAGTTACTTTATTAATTATTATGCATTCAATTATTTGCTGTAATCTACACAACCAATAAAATCTAATATATTGTTTTCATTTTTATAATTTATTTTATTAGAATCATATTCAAAATCATATAATAGTACTATTGAATTATACATATTCCCATCATAATTTTCTTTCAACTTAGGTATTATCTCATAATCATTAGAAAACCCTTCTAATAAAACTTCTAAGTCATTTGATTTTTCCTCCATATAATCTATTTCTGAAAAATCTATATCATAATAGTCTATCTTAAATTGTTTTTTAAATTTTGATGGTATAGAATCCCCATCATCAGTATATTTAATCTCCATAAATTCTCTAAAAGTCTTTTCATTATTAAAATTTCCTAGCCATAACGATACCTTGCCTTCTTTTTGCATACTTTTCTCTCCTCTAATTTATTTTAACTGTAGTCCCTTAGGTAAAGAGTCTATTCCTCCATCTAATCTATAATTCGCCCAATTATTTAACCTTCTTGTAAACGTATCATAATCTGTTGAACTATCTATTATCTTTAACAATTCATTATGAGCAGTTGTTGAGCCTCTACCTCCATGAACACCTTTAGGGTTTACGAATTTAACATCTGTAGTTAAACTTCTTAAGTCCTTAATTTGCTCCGCTGTCACATTCCAATTTTTAAACTGAGGAGTTCTCGAAACTAAATGCCATTCATGTAATCCACCTGGTTGTCTTAATCTATCCTCAATTGTTTGTCTCAGCTTAGGGTCTTTCCATATAGTATCTAATTCTTCTGAAGTTAGTGAATTAAAGAATTTATTAAATTCACCATTTCTTACAGATGGTATATCTTTGGATGTTAATCCATAAGGGTTACTTACCCCCTTGGGGCTGAGTCTGTCTTTTTATTTTTAGTGGTAGAGTTGAGTATTTTCAAGCCTTACCACGGTTTTAACACTACTTTTCTTCACCTACCATTTTTAGTGTTATGTAGCTATCATTTCAGCCTTAATTTTCCTTAATATGTTAACCTTATTTTATCATGCTACTTCTTTTATTTCTACATTCTTCATTGAATAAAAAAAGATTAATGCTCCAACTACTGAAACATTAACCTTTTATCTTCTTTCACTACATTATTTAAGTTATGCAGTATTTATTTTTCTCATCTTGATTGATTTTACTGTATTTTAATATTTACATTTTTTATGCATTCAGTTGCTTAATTATTATGCATTGAACTATACTACATTATTCAAATCCTCTAATTTTTAGTATATTATTGTTTTGCAGCTTAAATTTACTCTTCTGCTACTGCATGTTTATAAAACTTTTCTTGACTATCTCTAAGCTTTATATCGTCTTCAGTTGGCTCTAATTTTTCCTTAATTAAATTTCCTTTCTCATCCCATTCTTTCAATGTTAAACATACACCATATTCATATCTGCTTTCCGATTTTAATATACCATTATTATACCAATTCTTTTCAATGCCAAAAGTTCTTCCTCTTTGCATATACTGCATACTCTTTACTTTTCCATCATTGTAAAACTCAATAAAATCTCCATCCGAAAAACCATTTTTATAATAACAATAATACACTAAATTTCCATTTGGATAAGTTTCATAGGTTAATCCTGTAAATGGTTTTCCACCTGCTTCTTTTGAGTTATCTAAAATTCTATCACTTAAATATTCTTGTTCTAAAATATCATCATCATCAAAATCTATTCCATTCTTTAAGACATACTCTTTTGTCAATATCTTACTTTCCATACTTTAACACCTCCGGGAAATAACTTGCTCCATCTGTTATATATTCACAATGTGGGCATCTTGGCATAGGTAGTCCTCTAGGTTTTAACTTCTTTCCAGACCTAACTACGTACACCATAAAATCTTCTAATTTTGCATTAGGATTCGCTAACATTGCTTCATTTAAGGCATATACTTCTGCATGAGAACCAGCTCCTAATGTCCACTTTTCAGTTTCTAATGGCATGTTGTCTATTCTTTCTTTAATTATTGGATGAAGTTCTGTTGGTACCTTACCTTTAATATTATTTATTCCAAAATAGTATTTTCCTGTTTTGTGGTCTAAAACTCCTGCAACTGCTGGTCCTAATTCTTTCTTACTAATTCCTGATTTATATAATCTATCTATTTCATCATTAACTGCTCCACGTAAATTAATTCTATTATTAATTTGCTCAGAAGTTAATTTGTCATATTTATTTCTTAAATAATCAAGTCTATTTAGTTCAGGGTTACCTACCCCCTCAGTACCTTTAAACAAACTACTAGAATGGTTATCTATATCTTTACTCGTATCACTTACTATCTTTTTTATTTCATCTAGATTATTTGGATCTAATCCTCTAAACCTTGAATCAAAGTTCTTTATATATTCTTCAATGTTATTTCTTCCTGCTATACCATCTAACTTCTTTATAACATCTTCAAAATCACCTTTTATTTTAGTATTACTTATATTATCTCCAACTTGTTTAAATATCTGTCCTAAAGTTGCATTCTTACAGTCTATATTGTGAACCATAAGACCTAATTCTGTTATAAAGAATGTGTGGTAGTTTTCCACTATTAGGTTATATACTTCAATTTCATTATAACCCTTATATTCTATACTTTCTACTACCTCATACTCTTTTCTACTATTTAATACCTTTGATCCCTCATGAAGTTCTCCAGCTTTAACCCATCCTTTATCCGTCATAAATGGGTGCTCAATTGTTGCATTAATAATTTGTCCGTTTATCTTTACACTTACTATTTCTTTGCTCTTTTTTCTTATTAACTTTGCTACCTGATAGCTTTGCTCTCCAGTAGCTTCATTTTGAGATAATACCCTATCACTTTCACTTATTTCCTTTATTCTCTTAAATCCTTTTTCTGTTAGCACTAAGGTTTCTTCTGTAAAACAGCCTATTGAACACCCAAACCTTTCTAGAGGTGTTAAATCTGCTTCTTTTAAGATTATTCCAACTACTCCATTAACTTTTTCTTTTAAGGTAATATGATACTCTCCATTTATTAACTTTGAATCTTGAAGATACTCCATTACTTTATTACTTTTAAATTTAATTGTATTTAAAAAGTTCCTTTTTGGTAATTCAAAATTCTTAAATAAATCCGTTGACTGAATTAGATTTATTGCTCCTTTAGCACCTTTTCCTCCTGAGTATAGCACCATACATACAAGTGGATTAATCCCAATTGAAGAAAGAGTGGTTGTCCCTGATATTATAGCAACATTTTTTAGTAGTTCAGTACCAAATACTTTACTGTTAAATCGTATTCCTCTTTTTAGTCCTACTTCTGTTAACTCTTTGGCCCCTTTTCCAAATATTTTGGCTCCGTCCCCAAAGAAAGGTATTATTGATATTAAACATAATCCTCTTTCTAGTGAACTTAATTCTCTTCCTGTGAAAAATTCCCGTCCTAACGCTGCTTCTATAATTGCTTTCCCATCTCCAATTACTGGAATACAATCTATGGCTAATGAAACGTATTCTTGCCAAGGCTCCACTATTTTATAGTCAAATTCACCTTGATGTATTAGCTCATTTAAGTACTCTTCGAACTTTGGTGGTACATCCTCACCTTTTTCATTACCCTCTTTCCCCTCTAAGCTGATGCAGTATTGCTCATAGTTTTTTTTCATTAGCTCTCCAATATCACCATAACTTAATACATCTTCAAAAGAAATAGTATCCTTAAGCTTAACTCTAGATTTCCAATCACGTCCTCCATTTCTTTCATCTTTATAATATTCAACCTCTGTTGCTCCTATATTATTGGGAACTGTAATTTCTTCAGATTTTATATCACTTATTTGAGCTACCAGCTTTTCATAATCTTTTGTAAATGGCTTATCTACTTCATCATCATATTGGGAGCATATTTTTCCAAATCTTGATAACTTATCTTTATCTTCTCTAAGTTTATCATAAAAAGCCCTTTGTGATGGAAAATTGAGGTTATTTAATTCTTCATCTTTATTTATAAGACTAATTGCATAGTTTATATAGTTTTCTGCTCTCATCATAGTCTCAATTATGTTCTCTATAGCATCAGTAGCTATTTTTGCTTTTGCTTGAGTTGATTCTTCCTCAATACAAAAATCGGACATTCCCTTTTACCTCACCATATTATTCTAATTCTAAAAATTCTTTATATATTTTTCTAGTAATTTCTTCATCCACATTTATAAATGTATTCATAACATTCATAATATACATATAACACATCTCGTAATATTGGCTTAACTTATCTAAATCTGCATTCATTGAACTATTAACAACTTTGAGAAATTCCTGAGCTCCTCCTGTATAGTTTCTTTCATTTTCTAATATAGCTAAAGCAGTTGAGTAATACATTACAGCTTCAAATATTTGTTTCTTTGCAAGTTCAATTCCATAATATATTTCAGATAAATCTTGTACAGGTATATCTATTATTTCATTCAATTATTTCACCTCTACCCCCAATAATTTGCTTATATCTAACCTTACTACTTTAGGACTTACTTCACATAGTTCTTTTTTTAATACGTCATATTTATATGTTTTACCCTCAACCTCAATATATGTTATATAAAGGCTAACGTAAGGAATTCTTACATTTTCCTCTTTTTTTAATATTAAAAAATTTTGATTATCATTTTTTATAATATAATTTTCTATAAAATCCTCAACTTCCATATTATTAATTGAACTATCTACTATAGTATCTCTTCCTCTTAGAAACTCATATTCCTTAAGTATAGTTAAAACCAAATGAAAGTTTGCCATTTTTTTAAGTTCAAACACATTACTTTCTGTATCTTTTTTGAAAAATATCATATAATCTGTATCATCTTTTGATAATAATATATCGTTTACCCAAATATAAGATTTTGCCATCTTAAATTTTTCTAAGCCTTTTATTAATTGATATGAACAAGCATTTATAGTATTATCTTCATTTAAAATCATTTTTTCTTTTAAACTATCTAACGCTTTTACTTCAGAATATAAATTTTCTCTTAGAGCTGCTTCTTTATCTAAACCATAGATATCTTTTCCATCTAAAGCTTCATTAAGTAAGTATATTTCACTTGCTTTAAGCATAACTATTCCTCCAACTCCTTTATAACTAGCGAATTATTTATAAACTCATCACGTTCATCAATAAACTTAGATATTTTTCTAACATTTTCTTCTGCAGCATCCTTTAACTTATCATTTAACTGCTCACATAACATAATTAAGTTAAGAAATGATTTCTTGGACTCTCCACTCCAAGAAGAATTTTCTACTAAGCTCACCATCTCACTAATTTTATCTTTACTATCGCTAATATTGTTACTAGCTTTTTTTATATAATCGTAAGCTTTTTGCATTTCATCACTTCCCCTAAAATTCAATCCTCCCACCACCACTTCACATAAACAATTTCAGGATTAGACCCCTCATAATCTCTTTTAGACTTATAATAATCTTTCTTTGATATTGCAGTATCAAGACTATTTTTTATACTGCTACAAATAATTTTATAGTCTTTTATTCTCACTTGAATATCCTTACTTGTCCTAATACACTTATCATTAAAAACATTAATTGGCTTTCCATAAATATTATCATAATTTGTTGTGCTAACTTTTCTCAAAGCGCTTAAATATCCATCAAGCTTGTTAAGTTTAACTATTAATTCATTATAGTATTCATTAAGATTCTTGCTTAAATCTTTATATTTTTTATATTTATCCTTATATATATAATATGCGTCTGTATTTCTCTCATAAGAGTACCCCAAAATATTCTCCCCTCACAATCATTTATATTTAAATAAGACCCTAAATTAAAAAGCTGTATCAAAATGGTTTATCATTTTAATACAGCCTCATCTTATGTTAGACCATTTTAATTTTACTAGCTATATCTTGGTCTGCTGCTTCCATTGCTTCAACAATAGAATTTAATTGTGCACTTAAATCTTCAAGCATTGTTACAAAGTTTGCCATAACGGAAGATTTTAATTGTTCATATTGATCTGCATATTGCCTACTTGCTGCACCTTCCCACTGAGCACATAACTCACCAGAAATTAGATTAGAAAGAGCATTTAATTCACCTTCAATTGTATCTCTTCTTCTAATAATTTCTGATGCCATCTCTCTTCCTTGTTCTGGACTAAATTTAATATTTCCTGACATTTAATCATCCCCCTTCTTATTGATAATTCTACCATTTATTACATTTACTGTAAATACGCTTTATGTATAATTCCACTACTATATATTGTATTATTTTTCATTTAAATACTATATTATAATTTATTATTCCATTTGATCTACTAATCACTAAAAGCTCTTTAAGCCCTGTAACATGTAGTATACAAAAAGGAACACTACTAGTAGTGTTCCTCTAATCTTCTATCTATAATGTACACTGCAATGCAAACGCTTTGTATCTTATAGAATTCCCTCTTTACCATAAGTTTCAATACACTTTGTTATGTAACTTAAGGTACAGAAATCTCTATCTAATCTATCAGCCAATATATTTAATCCCGAAATTAAATTCTTCTCACTGAATTTTTCTAATAATATCATGATACTTATAGGATTAATACCTCCATCCTTAGTATCTAAAACTCTTGAACTCTTTACCTTCTTATTTCCCATAGCTTTAAGTACTGCCTCTTCTAGCTCTTTACTTATATCTAATTCTGGAATCTCATCAAAAACTCTTACTTCACTTTCCTTATACTCTAAGCTCTTTGCAGATGATAGGTCGCATCCTACAAATATAACATTCTTAAATTCTGCATCTCTAAAATCTACATCACCTAAGTTAACACCTTCAAAAACAGCATTCTCAAATATAGCTCTTCTAAACTTGCTCTTTTTAAAATTAGTTCCTATAAACTCTGTTCCCCTAAAAGTACAACTAAAGAAATTACAGCCTTTAAAATGTGCTCCTCTAAAACTTGAGAAGTTAAAGTTTGATCCTGTAAAATCTGTTCCATAACAATTGCTTCTTCTTAAATCACTATACATAAAGTTTTTATTTTGCTTTATTTCTTTATTATAATGGAATCCCTTACTTTTATTCTTATCCATTTTGCCTCCAAATACCTAACTTCATTTTTTATTACTAACTTTTACTAGTATATAGCAAATACTTATACCTTACAATATTTATTCTGCGTTATCTATCTAATTAAATTCATTAAAAAAGGTGGAATGAATATTTATTTTATACTTTTCTATGCATTAAAAAAGAGCTATAAATTAAATTTATAGCTCATAACAATCATAATTATTGTCTGTTTCTTTCTTTCTTAGCTCTTCTACAAGCTTGGCATCTAACTGGATCGTTTTCGAATCCTTTTTCTTTGTAGAATTCTTGTTCTCCTACTGTGAATGTGAATTCTTGACCACAGTCTTTACATGTAATTACTTTATCTTGCATTGATATTCCTCCTTAAATTATAAAGAGATTCAAATTTGACTAATATAACTCTCATAAAGGAGAAATATATATTCACTCATAATCTAAACTCTTTATTTTTACGCATCAATAATACCACAAACTTCCTTCAATATCAATATAGTTTTAAATTTTATCCATTTTTTAAAGTATTTATTTCCTTAATACTCAGATTTCTCCACTTTCCTTCTTCTATTCCGTCAATTAAAACATTCATAATTCTAATTCTCTTTAAAAATGTAACTTCATATCCTAAAGACTTACACATCTTTCTTATTTGCCTATTCATGCCTTCTGTTAATATAATAGAAAACTTCTTTTCACCTAAAGCTTTAACTTGGCATTTCCTAGTTACCCTATCCCCTATTTTAATTCCATTGGACATATTTAAAATAAATTCATCATCTATATCTTTATCTACTTCAACTATATACTCCTTCTCATGATAGTTCTCAGAGCTTAATATTTTATCAGCTAAACCTCCATCATTAGTTAATAAAATCAATCCTTGAGAAGGTTTATCTAGCCTTCCAATTGGAAAAATATATTCAGGATAATTAATATAATCTATAATATTATTTTCAGTTTCCTTTGCTGCTGTACAAACAATTCCTACTGGTTTATTAAAAGCAACATATAGCTTATCCTTAGGTTTTACTCTTACATTATCTAAAAGTATAGTATCAGTTTCTTCAACCCATTGCCCCTCAATTGCTAGTTCTCCATTCACTATAACCCTTTTATCTTGAATAAGCTTATTAGCTTCCTTCCTAGAACAGTATCCATAATTGCTTAATAACTTATTAATTCTCATATAAATGTCCTCATTTGCAGTTTAAAATAATGAAATTTGAGTTTCCTCATAATTTTTTCTATATGCATTTATAATATCATTCATCTTATAAAGAATTCCACATCTTTCACATTCATTTTTAAATATATCCCATAACTTCCGATGTTCTAAAGAAGAACATTCATACTTTTCTCCATATATATTCATATACTTCTTTACTAAAAATTCATTAGGGAATAGTTTTGATAGTTTTTCATAATAGTATTCTCTTTGATTGCCTCTTAATGTTAACCCCATTCCATAAGCAAATATAAATTTAGCGCCACACTCCTTAGCTTTTCTAACAATGGATCTAATATTTTCCTCATTATCATTTATAAAAGGAAGTACTGGCATTAGTAATATACCTGTAAAAATCCCTTCACTAGTTAACTTTCTAATTGCTTCAAATCTACTTGAAGAAGGAACTACATCAGGCTCGATCTTTCTACATAAACTATCATGGAAAGTAGTTATAGTTATCTTTATTAAAACTGGTGAATGATTACTAATTTTTTTAAGTATATCAATATCTCTAAGAATCAAGTCACTTTTGGTTGCAATACTTATTCCAAATCCATATCTATTAATTAGCCCTAAGGCTCCTCTAGTTAAGTTAAGTTTCCTTTCAAAAGGATTGTATGTATCACTCATAGCTCCAATACCTATAACCCCTTTTTTTCTCTTACTCTTTAATTCTTTATTTAAAATATCTAATGCATTTCTTTTAGCCCTAACTGAATCAAAATTCTTAACTCCATAACATTCACTCCTTGAATCACAATAAATGCATCCATGTGAACACCCCTTATAAAGATTCATATTATAATTTAATCCAAACCACCTATTGTTTTCTGCATACCCAGAAAGTATTTGCTTAGCATCTATATAATACATTTTAAACCTCCTCTTACAAGGATTTTAAACCTATAAATAGGACGTCTTTATGTCCTATTACTTAAATCCAGATAAGAAACTTTTTAATATTATACCACATTACCTTAATTTTTTGATTTATCCCCTTTTTCTCTACTTAATTTCCTTCCTTTACCAACTTGATAATGCTATAATAAATTCGTTAAAAATAAGCGATATAAAGGATTTGATAAAAATGTTTAAACTAATACCTTATTTAAAGGACTTTAAAAAGGAATGCTTTTTAGGTCCATTATTTAAGCTACTAGAAGCAATATTAGAACTTATTGTTCCTCTAGTAATGGCAAAAATAATCGATATTGGAGTTAAATCTTATGATACATCATACATAATTAAAATGGGTATATTGATTATAATTCTTGGTATAGTAGGATTAGGATCAGCCCTAGTTTGTCAGTACTTTGCTGCTAAAGCCTCTCAAGGTTTTGGAACAAAGCTTAGAAATGAGCTTTTCCATCATATAAATAGTCTTTCTCACTCAGAAATTGATAATATAGGAACTCCATCATTAATAACAAGGATAATAAATGATGTAAACCAGCTACAGGTTGCTGTGGCTATGGCTATAAGACTTGGAGTTAGAGCTCCATTTATAATTTTAGGTTCAGCAATAATGGCTATGTTTATAAATCTAAAGCTCTCACTAATATTCTTCCTATCTATCCCTCTAATTGTACTTACTTTATATTTAGTAATGGGAAAAGCTGTTCCACTATATAGGGTAATTCAGAAAAAGCTAGATAAAATTTCTCTAATTACTAGAGAAAACTTAGATGGGGTAAGAGTTGTAAGAGCCTTTTCTAAGCAAGAGGTTGAAAAAAATAGATTTAATATAGCAACATTAGATCATAGTAATACAGCTATAAAGGTAGGTAAGCTATCTGCACTTTTAAATCCATTAACCTTCATGATTATGAACTTTTCCATAGCTTTTATAGTTTGGTTTGGAGGTATTGGTGTAAATAACGGTAATTTTACACAAGGTGAAATAATAGCCTTCGTAAACTATATGACTCAAATACTTCTAACTCTTATAGTAGTTGCAAACCTTGTTATTATATTTACAAAAGCATCTGCTTCTGCAACTAGAGTTAATGAGGTTCTTGATACAAAATCAAGTATTAAAGAAGCTTCTAGCTCAACTAAGGTACAAGCTACTAATAATTCATCTAAAATAATTGAATTTAAGAATGTTTCTTTTTCCTATAATAATTCAAAGCAATATTCTTTAGAGAATATCTCATTATCAATAAATAAAGGTGAAACCATAGGAATTATAGGGGGAACAGGAGCAGGAAAGTCTACTCTAGTAAACCTTATGCCAAGATTCTATGAAAGTACTGAAGGTGAAATTTTTATTAATGGAGAAAATATCAAAAATTACTCTATTAAAGACTTAAGAAATCTATTTGGCATAGTTCCACAAAAAGCTGTATTATTCACTGGAAGCTTAAGAGAAAATATGAAGTGGGCTAATAAGAATGCTAGTGATGAAGAAATTTTAATGGCACTAGATATTGCGCAATGTAGCGATTTTGTAAGTAATCTTAAGGACGGCCTTGATACTGCTGTTCTTCAAGGAGGTAAAAACTTCTCTGGAGGCCAAAAGCAAAGACTTACTATAGCAAGAGCTTTAGTAGGTTCTCCTAAAATAATAATTTTGGATGATAGCTCAAGCGCCTTAGATTTTGCTACTGATTTAAAACTTAGACAAGCATTAAATACACATGCTAAAGATATAACTACAATAATAGTTTCTCAACGTGCATCTTCAATAAAAAATGCAGATAAAATTGTAGTTTTAGATGATGGAAAGTTAGCTGGAATTGGAACACATGAAGAACTTCTTGAAAACTCAGAAGTCTATAAAGAAATATGCTTATCCCAACTGACTAGAGAGGAGGCTTATAATTAATATGGATAAACAAGTTGTTAAAAGGCTTTTAAAGTTTACCAAACCATATATAGGTTACTTAGTAACAGCTTTAATTTGCGCTCTTTTTTCAGTTACATTTACATTACTAGGACCAGTTTTAATAGGTAAAGGAATAGACTTAATAATTGGACCAAACAATGTAGATTTTAATGGAATCTTAAAAATAATAGTTATTCTTATGGCAACAATTATTTTAGGTGCTTTATTTCAATGGTTAATAAGTTTATGTACAAATATTGTTACCCAAAAAACAGTTAAGGATTTACGTACAACTGCCTTTAATAAAATAAATGAAGTTCCTTTAAGGTATATAGATAGTAATCCCCATGGTGATATTATAAACAGAGTTGTAAATGATATTGATTTAATATCTGACGGATTACTTCAAGGTTTCACTCAACTTTTTACAGGCATTGTAACAATTGTTGGAACTCTACTATTTATGCTATCAATAAATGTTTCAATAGCTCTAGTTGTTGTACTTGTCACTCCCCTTTCACTATTTGTAGCTTCCTTTATTGCTAAAAAATCACACAATAGCTTTAGGGTTCAATCTGCAACAAGAGGTGAATTAAGTGGTTACATTGAAGAAATACTTGGTAATCAAAAGGTAGTAAAAGCTTTTTCTTATGAAGATGAAGCAGAGGAAAAATTTAAAGAAATAAATGCTAGGCTATATGAATCTGGAGTAAAATCTCAATTTTATTCCTCACTTACTAATCCTTCTACTAGATTTGTAAATGGTATTGTATATGCTGCAGTTGGTGTTATTGGGGCATTATTGGCTATAAAAGGGAAACTTACTATTGGAGATATATCTTGTTTCCTTTCCTACGCTAATCAATATACTAAACCATTTAATGAAATATCAGGAGTTGTTACTGAACTTCAAACAGCCTTTGCATCAGCCAAGAGAGTATTTAATCTTTTAGACGAGCTACCAGAAACTCCAGAAGATAAGGATGCAATATCCTTAGTTAAAGCAGATGGTTACCTAGAGATAAATAATGTTAATTTCTCTTATTCAGAAAATAAAAAACTTATAGAAAACCTTAATTTAAAAGTTAAACCAGGTAATAGAATTGCTATTGTTGGCCCTACTGGATGTGGTAAAACCACAATAATAAACCTTTTAATGAGGTTCTATGATGTAACATCAGGAGAAATTAAAGTTGATAATACTAATATAACTCATTTAACTAGAGAAGGTTTAAGAAGAAACTTTGGAATGGTACTTCAAGACACATGGTTATACTCTGGTACTGTAAAGGAAAATATAGCTTATGGTAAGGTAGATGCTACAGATGAAGAAATTATTGAAGCTGCTAAAGCTGCTCATGCTCACAACTTCATAATGAGATTACCAAATGGATATGATACTCTTATAAATGATGATGGAAGCAATATATCTCAAGGACAAAAGCAACTGTTATGTATTGCTCGTGTCATGCTTACAAAACCACCAATGCTAATTCTAGATGAAGCTACAAGCAGCATTGATACAAGGACAGAAATATATATTCAAAAGGCCTTTGATAAGATGATGGAAGGTAGAACAAGCTTCATTGTAGCCCATAGACTTTCAACAATAAAAGAAGCTGATCTTATTCTAGTTATGAATGCTGGTAAGATAATTGAACAAGGAAAACACGAACAACTATTAGCAGCTAATGGCTTCTATGCTAATCTTTATAACAGTCAATTTATTAAAGAATAAAAAGAGTGTAGCGGATATTTATTTTGCTTGTTCCGTCGCAAGCTCCAAGTCACATCAAAACAAATATCCACCCCACCCGTACTAAAGGTAAGGAAACTCCCTCTGCATTAACAGGGGGAGTTTAAATTTATCAGTGAAATCCTAATTTTTAATTATATCAATTGAAGTTATTTCATCTCCATCCTTAGTTAAGACAGCTTTATCTATTGTCTTACCATTAGAATCCAAGAAATTATAGAATATAAATGGTATTGTTACAATGCCATTCTCACTTTCCTTATCAATAGCTAACAAAACTAAATTGTAACTCTGTCCATTTCTTGTAATAATGTTCAAACAATAATTTGATTCCTTATTAAAATTATCGCTAGAAAATTTTATTTCACCTACAAATCCATAATCCTTTTTTGAAAACTCTTTTTTATCATCATATAGAATATATGATGATGGTATATTTTCATAAAATTCATAATAATCCTTATAGCCTACAATTTTTATATCAGCTATATCATTATTACCAGAATAATAGATATTCTTATCCTCTTTTTTAAAGGAAGTAAAGTAAATACCACCAACTATAACAAGTAAAATAAAAAATATAAATAAAATTATAGTCTTTTTATCTCGCAACATAGTAATCTCCTTAAGATAACTTTATATAATCCCTATATTTTACATTTTACCATCTGTCTAACTTTTTATCAATTACATTAACGCCCCTCTCCTCACATCCCTTACATAAACTGTAGTGCATTAAAAAGAAACTCAAGCTTTAGCAGTGTTTATTCATCATATTTTATTATCCTTTTTATCTTCTTACCTTGTCCCTTATTACCTTTTTACTTAGTACCTTATTATCTTTTTTATCTCTCTTATCTTTCTTATCTCTCTTAATTTTCTATAAAAAAGAAACACCAACAATATCAGTGTTTCCTCCCCAAACTTATTATCTCTTTTATCTTTTTACCTTCTTACCTTTTTCATCTTAATTATCTAACTATCATCCCTTAATAAGCTCTATTTCATTTTCTTTAAGAAACTCACTCACCTCATTGATATCATCATAAGCCTCTCTAAATACAATTCTTCTTATACCAAATAGAACTAACATTTTAGCACAATTAAAGCATGGTGAATATGAAACATATGCTGTAGCTCCCTCTAAATTGAATCCATTATTCTGAGATGCCTTCTTTATTGCATTCATTTCAGCATGAATCTCATTTAAAAGAGACCACTTTGAATGTTCTCCATTCTTAGCTTCTATCCATTCATTATCTCCATCTTTCTTAAACCATTTATTACTGCTCTTTTTAAATAGTTCATTACAGTTTGTCTTGCCTTGCAATGTTCCATTAATACCTATAGAAAGAATGTTATTATCCTTAGTAAGTATACAAGCTACATTTTTAGCAGCACACTTGGAATGCCTCTCATAAAGAGATAAACTCTGAAGAAAGGTCTTGTCCCACTCACTTAAGTCATTATATTTAAAGGTTTTACTCTCCATATCACCACTCCCTCAAAAATTATATCATATTTTTTCCTTTACATAATCACATAATTGTAAATTATTCATAGTATATAGTATAAAGCTGAACACACAGCAATTAATCCTCCTTATAGCTCATAACTTAATCTTTTCTCAGTAGGCTTAAACCTACTGAGATTTTTTAGAATTCACTTCTTCTAAATAATTCTTTTTATTTACTATGTTTTCCTCAAAATTCTCAACTGCATTTTTAGTAAAGTTTCCTACTCTAGCCATATTCTCAAACTTCTCTGAATTACTTTTATGTGCCATAAAATCTTCTCCTTTTATTATATTTATAACTAATATTATTCCAAGCTCACTCATATTTTATAATAAGAACTTTTTCAAGGAGAATGTAAATGTTAAATAATGAAAATAATATATCTTACCACGTAGATCTTCCTTATCCAGACATAAAAGTTGAAAAAGAAAACCCACGTTATGCTAACATATTATTACACAACTACTCAGGTATAGTATCTGAATTTACAGCAGTAGACCAATATGTATACCATAAATTCAAATTATTTAAGGACTGTCCTGCTGTTTCACAAGCAATTGGTGAAATTGCTATGGTTGAAATGCACCACTTAGAAATGCTAGGGGAACTTATTTTACTATTAGGAGAAGACCCTCGTTATTGGATAAAGAAAAAAGATAAACGTTATTATTGGAACGGTAAATTTGTTGATTACGGAAACACTCTAAAAGAATATTTAGATTACGATATACAAGCTGAAGTTGTTGCCATAAGAGACTACAATAAAGCACTAAATGAAATTTCTGATCCTAACATAGTTAAAATAATAGAAAGAATAATTCTAGATGAAGAGCTTCATCTTAAAATATTTAAAGAGCTTTATGCAAAATATGTAAAAACCCCTGAATAAATCAGGGGTTTTAAGTATTTACAAACTATTTTTTCTTATTTCTCTTATAAAGCCAAACACCAATACCTACAGCTGCAGCACCAATTACTGCTGCTCCTATTTGAGCTAATAAAAAGAAATCTTTATATTCATCATATACACTAACAGGACATGATTCCTCTTTAGGTGTACCTGTTTCTTTTTCAAGTTTTCTAGCAACATAATATGCCTTCATAAATCTTTCTTTAGAAAAGTTATTATTTAAACCATCTTTAAGCTTTTGAAAATAACTTTCTGTCCAATCCTTAGGGTCTGATAATAATTTTTCTTTATCATGTGTTTCAAAAATCCCGTATGCATCAGCTAAATCAATAGCATCCCTGAATACTTCATGGGGATAATCAGTTGTAAGTAACTCACTTATCATCACCCTACGTGCCTTGTCTATATCCTTTTCACTAATAGCCACTTTTAATTGATCTATCATAATTATCCCTCCTTTTATACTTATACCTTAATTTTACCACCTTTTACATGTATTTTATACGTTCCTACAAAGTTTTAAGATAAATTTAATTTTAAGAAGCTTCTCACCAAATTTTTATCTATTTTCCTTACGATTTTTTATCATTGGTTGTATATATGGATATACTTCAACAAAAGTTGTCATTAAAGCTACAGTGATACAAATACCAATTTCAACTGAATTCATAATATCACCTCATACACTCTTTAATACATATTATGCTAAAGCTTTTCATATGGGATAATTACACAAACTAAATTATTATTCTATCCAATTGTACAATTATATAGAAAAAGAGAAATTGCAAAGCAATCTCTCCTCCTTCTTTCTATTATTCTTTTTACCTTTATTAACTATTAACAATTTCTCCTCCATTAACATGAATAGTTTCTCCTGTTATGAATGAAGCTCCTTGACTAGCTAAAAACACATATGCTTCTGCAAGCTCAACTGGTTGCCCTGCCCTTTTTAAAGCTGTCTTAGAACCAAACTTAGAAAGCTCTTCAGCTGTAAAAGTTGATGGAATTAAAGGAGTCCATATAGGGCCTGGTGCAACAGCATTTACTCTTATTCCCTTTGGTGCAAACATAAGAGCAAGAGACCTTGTTAAAGAAGTTAAGGCTCCTTTAGTTGCAGAATAATCAATTAACCTTTCATGACCATTATAGGCTGTAATTGATGTAGTTAAGATAATATTTGCGCCATCTTTTAAATGTTGTTCTAATGCCTTACACATAAATAGTGCTCCATAAATATTAGTTCTAAAAGTTCTATCTATCTGAGCATAAGTCAATTCTCCCAAATTATTAATTGGATGTTGCTCACCTGCATTACTAACAAAAATATCTATTTTATTGTATTTATCCATTACTGTTTTTACAGCGTTATTGCAGAAAGTTTCATCCCCAATATCACCTTTTATTAAGAGACATTCTCCTCCCATACCTTCTATAATTGATTTAGTTTCATTTGCATCATCATCTTCATTAAAATAAATTATACAAACCTTAGCTCCTTCCTTCACATATGCTACAGAAACAGCTCTGCCAATTCCACTATCTCCACCTGTTATTATTGCAACTTTATTTTTAAGTCTATCCCCTTTTACGTCATATTCCTCATATTGAAAAATAGGTCTAGGATTCATATTCTTCTCAACACCAGGTTGTTCCTTCATTGTATTAGTAGGAAATGTTTTTGGAAATGTTTTTTCAATCATTATTTAAACCTCCTAAAAGAATTTACATTTAGTATCTCCTTTAGTTAAGTAAATAATAATATAAAAGGAGAAATTGCAAAAACAATTTCTCCTAATTTATAACTACCATTCTCATAGTACTTTTTTATTATTTAATAAAAATTTATATATTATTTGATTACTAAATATTAATCGTCTGCTACATTTCTATTGTTGTATGAATATACATTATACTCTTGCCATATATTTTCCAAATTAGCGAATATATCTGCAATATTTTCCTTTTCTCTCATTCCCACTGCTATTATAAGTGCATTTATAACAGAAAGTGGTGCTACTAATGAGTCAACAAAAGATGCCATATTACTTTGAGCTATTAAAGTGCTATCAGCCTTTGCAGCCAATGGTGAAAGTAAGCTGTCTGTTATAGCAACTACCTTAGCTCCTCTAGCTTTAGAGAAATCTAGAACATCAATTGTCTTTGTAGCATATCTAGGGAACCCAATTCCAATAACTAAATCCCCTTCCCCTATATTTATCATTTGCTCAAATATATCTGAAATTCCGTAACTAACTATTCTTACATTTTGAAGTATTATATTTAAATAAAACCCTAAAAATTCAGCAAGTGCTGTAGAACTTCTTAGACCTATAATGTAAATATTCTTAGCTTCAAATATAGAATTTAATACATCTTCAAAGGTGTAAGGATTAATTTTTTCTAAAGTAGCTCTTATATTTTCCATATCAGCCTTTAATACACCTTTTAGAGCTGCTCCATGAGATGCAAAGTCATTAGAAAGTTCAAGTCTCTGCACAGTAGTTAATTTATTCTTTATTAGCTCTTGTAATGCTTTTTGAAGCTTTGGATATCCTGAAAACCCTAATTCATTAGCAAACCTTACAACAGTAGATTCTGAAACTCCTACAGAGATCCCAAGTTTTGCAGCTGTCATAAAAGCAGCCTTGTCATAATTTTTTAGTATATATTCAGCAATTAACTTCTGTCCCTTACTTAACCTAGGAAACTTTACTTGAATCAATCTCATTAAGTCTTTGCCTTGTTCATTTAGCTCGTTATCCATCATGTACCATCCTATTCATAAAAACTTATATAATTTGCAATTTAATTTTATCATTATGTTAATAATTAATCAATAAATAATTGAAAGACTTTTAACAAACCTCATTCATTTTTGACATATTATAATCACTTTTTTTCTATAACAAGAAGCATTGGTGCCACTTCACTTCTGTTTAAAAAACTATGTTCCATAACTCCAAACTTATTCTTTGGAAGGTTTACTACATAATCCAAAATGCAAGATTCCTCTTTTTTACCTTCATTATGCCCTCTATAAATACATATTGTCATAATGCCACCATTATTAAGAAGCTGAAGACCTTCCTTAATACTTTGAAGTGAAGTTTCATGCATAGTTGTTACGCTCTTATCTCCTCCTGGTAAAAACCCCAAATTATACATTATACAATCTACTCCCTCATCTATATATTCTTTAAATTTATGATGAGAGTCATTTATAACATTAACATTCTCTTTGTTTTTTCCTATATAATTATCACAGGCTATCTTTTGTACATCAAAAGAATAAACCTTATTAAAATGTTCTGATAAAAAGTCAGTATCATAACCATTGCCTAGAGTTCCATCAATGGCTACATTCCTATTTTCCAAAAAGTTATTTATTATATGATGAGAAATCTCACTTATATCTCCAACGTATTTAAACATAATTCCCTCTCTATAAGCTATTTATATAATCTAATTCTTCCTTAGTTAAGTTTCTCCATTCTCCCCTTCTAAGGTATCCAAGTTTAATGTCACCTACTGCAACTCTCTTTAAAGACAGTACATCATGACCTAAGGCAGAACACATTCTTCTAATCTGTCTGTTCTTACCTTCATGAATTCCAATTTCTACTGTACTCTTTCCATCTTCCACCTTGATAACTTTAATATTAGCATCGGCAGTAATATATCCTCCAATATCTATTCCTTTTCTAAACTTATCAATCTCTCTAGGTGTAAACTCTCCCTTACACACTGCTATATATCTTTTAACCACTTTAACTCTTGGATGCATTATTTTATTATAAAGATCACCATCATTAGTTAAAATAATTAAACCCGAACTATCATAATCAAGTCTACCAACTGGATAAATTCTTTCCTCAACATTAACTAAATCAATAACGGTCTTCCTATCCTTCTCATCCTTAACTGATGTTATATATCCTTCTGGTTTATTTAGTAATATGTAAACCTTATTTTCTTCAGGTAAAATAATCTTTCCTTCAAATTCTACTTTATCTATAGCTGGATTAACCTTAGTACCAAGTTCATTAATTGCTTTTCCATTAACCTTTACTTTCCCACCTAAAATAATCTCTTCACATTTTCTTCTAGATGCAACACCACATCTTGCCATGTACTTCTGTAATCTTTCTTCCATTATCTAAATCACTCCACTTTTATATTCAAATAGATTATAGCTTTATGTGAAATAAATTACAACATTTATGAAATACTATGAAGGATTGTATAAAAATTTGAAATTTGATATACTTTTATAAAAAGACTTAAGGAGAATTATTATTATGGAGAAACTTTTGTTTGGAATATCTGGTCTTCCTTTAGGCAATGAAGGAGATAAATTTACATATGCAACTGGAATTGAATATTTAAGTAACATGGGCTTAGATGCTATGGAGCTACCTTTTGTACGCTCTGTTAATGTAACTCCAAAAAATATGCATTCAATAATTGAAGCTAAAGAAAAACATAACTTTTACCTTTCTGCACATGGTTCATACTTTATAAATCTAAATGCAGTTGAAGATGAAAAAAAAGAAAAGTCCTTAGAAAGAATAACCCTTGGAGCTGAAGCCTTAAAATCTGTTGGAGGAAGAAGCTTAATCTTCCACCCTGGATTCTATTTAAAATCTACAAAAGAGGATGCTCTTGAAGAAGTTAAAAGGAACTTAAAGAGGCTTCCATACTTTGGTGTAGATTATAGGTTGGAAACAACAGGTAAAGGTACTCAATTTGGAGATATTGATGAACTAATTCATATATGTAAAGAAATTGACACTTGTAAGTTATGTATTGACTTTGCACACGTTCACGCAAGAGGAAATGGTGCTTTAAAAGAATATGATGATTTTGCTAGAATATTAGAAAAGGTTGGAGAAGGTTTGGGTAGAGAAGCTTTAGATGATTTACATATTCACCTTGCTGGTATTGCATATAGTGAAAAAGGAGAAAAGCATCACCTTCCTTTCTTAGAAAGTGATTTTAACTACCAAGCATGTATGAAGGCCTTTGTTGATTATGAGGTAAAAGGATGCGTTATTTGCGAAAGTCCAATACTTGAAAGAGATGCAAAACTATTAAAAGATACTTATGAATCACTTTAATTGATGATATAAAAGCGAAATTGGTAAACAATTTCGCTTTTTTTCTTATAATAAATTTAAAGGGCATCATAGTAGATGCCCTTTACCTTCTAAATCCTACCAGAAGCCGCCACAGCCAAAGCCGCCACCGAATCCACCAAATCCAAATAATAATAAGATCCAAATTGGCCACAAAGCTCCGCCACCGAATCCGCCACCGCAGCCACCGAATCCACCACAGCCACCGCAGTTCCATCCTGGGTTAACACGTCTTCCTCTACAACCATTATTACAACAACCGCCGCAATTGTTGCATCTACAGCATCCTCTTGACATAGTAAATCAACTCCTATTCTTTAGTTTAATATATTGTATTCTTAAGAATAGAAATTTGTTCTACATGAAAAAACTTTTACATAATTAAATAAAATTTCATTCACCTAAGGTAATTTAAGCTAAAAGAAATATTAGGTGTACCAGTAATATTAAATATATTTGTTAACTTTCTTTAAGATTATCTTAGTTAAGTATATAGAAACAACTATAATTAATCCTAGTATGAAAGTAATACCTAATACATAAACAAAATTACTAATATATATTTCATTTTTTGATAAAAACCAATTAAAGTCCCCCAATACTATTATGTAATAAAGTCCTCCTAAGAAAATAGAAAACACACCAGTAAAAATTGTTATCTTTCCCACTAAAGGAAAAACAAAAAACTTATTTATGTTATTTATAATAATCTTCTTATTAATAAATTTAGATAAATAATATACAAAAATGGATCCTAATAAATAAGCTATTATTATAAATAAAACATACCTACTACCTCTATAAAATGTATAATCATAGCTTATAAAACTAATTATATCTCCTATATAATTCATAATACTATTTAATACATCATAAGTCCTTAAAGCAGTTGTATTATAGATATCTACTCTATAAAAATATACCTGACCAATTACTAACGCATCAAAGAAAATTGCCATAGGAAAACCTACTAATGCTATTAATGTGAATATTAAATTTGAAAAAAACATATCCATAAATGATAAATAAACAATAAAAGCTAATCCTAAAGTAAAAATTTTAATTAAAATAAATATAGAATATCCCCAAGGGTTAAAAATATAAGGTAATAAATCCTTATTTCTTATATAAACACACATAATTGCATAAGCTGCAACTAAAGTAAATAGGCATAAAGTAAAGAATAAAAATAAAAATTCATTCCTCTTAACTTCTTCCTTAGTATATGGCCCACTTGTAATAAAGGTAATATTGTTTCTTTTATTAAAGCCAGTAATCATAACATATACTAATAGTATTATTAAAAATGTACTAATGACAAAAAATGAACTATTTAAATATATAGAGTTACCTTCTAAATTACTTATTTGATATTTTAAGTTATTCAAATTACCACTCATACTAGAATACATAATTAAAAAGAAAAGAATACTACCACCTAATATTCCCCATTTTCCATTATAGAAGGATTGATAAAAAAGTGCTTTATTATAATATTTTTTCATTAATATCCCCCTCATCTAACTTGTATATAAATATATCCTCTAGGTTCAAGTCTATTTCTTCTATAAATAGTGGTTTAAACCTATTAATTTCCTCTATAAACTCTTCTCCATAATTATCAACTAATATAGTAAATACTCTACCTACTTTGGACATTTTAAATATACCTTTAATATTTAAATCTTCTTCGTAAACTGGGCCATCAAAGGCAACTTGTATCTTTTTAATCTTCTTTTTCATCTCTTCTAGAGTATTTTTATATGAAACTTCCCCTCCATCTAAAATAACAACTTCATCACAAACTTTTTCTAATTCATTTAAATGATGAGAGCTAATTATAATAGTTGTTCCCCTAGTTGAAACCTCTTCAATTATTAATTTAAGTAATTTATTTTTTAATATTGGGTCTAATCCTGAGGTGGGTTCATCTAAAATTATATATTTTGCTTCTTGTGCAAATCCAAGCATTAAAAATGTTCTCATCTTCATACCTTTAGATAACTGATGAAGCCTTTTATTTAACGGTATCTTAAAAACTTTATTTATTTTGTGAAACTTCTCTTCATTAAAATTATCATAGGCTAATTTATAATACTTTATAACATCCCTTACTAAAAAAGAAGTAAAGAAATTATTTTCATCTGCTACATATGCTATATTCTTTTTTACTTCAGCATTATCGTATACGTTACTTCCATCATATAGTATTTCCCCTGTAGTTATTTTATAAATTCCAGTTAAGCATTTTATAAGAGATGTCTTACCAACTCCATTTGGCCCAATAAGTCCATATATCTTTCCCTCATCTATGGATAAATTAATATTTTTTAATATATCCTTATCCTCTAATTTAAGGGTTAAGTCCTTAATTTCTATCACTTACTTCCCCTCCAACTTGTCCAAGACTTGTTTTTCTAAATCAACTAATGCGTTAAATTTAATATTTAAATTTTTTGCTGATTCTAATACATCTTTAATTTTGTTCATTAACATCTCATAATTGTAAGCTAAAACTAATTCCTTAGCTCCAACTCTTACAAAAGTTCCCTTACCTTTTAAAGTCTCTATCATACCCTCATCTTCCAATTTATTATAGGCTTTACTAATTGTATTTGGATTTACTGTAAGCATTGATGCAAGTTCTCTAACAGAAGGTAATTTATCACCTTCTCTTAAGGCATTATTTATAATAAGTTCAATAAACTTATCCTTAATTTGCTCATATATAGGTCTATTATTATTGATTATATAAAACATCTTCTTCCCCATCACTTGAAATCCAAAAATAATCAATTACCCAACCTTCACCCTCATCTACAAATACAATATTAATATCTATATCTTCTGATTTAATATATTCAACCTCTTTGTTTTGCATATATAAATTATCAGTAGGATATCCCTTACCTGTTAATGTTAAGGTCTCTAACTTATCAGGTACAGTATAACCTTCCAACCTACTAATTCTATTTTTATAATCATCTAGAATAACTTTTTTACTATCTTTAGTATTTTTCTCAGGAAGTATTTCCCCATCAATTCGATAATAATTAAAATTTGAATATGTTACCCTCTTCCTTTTAGATAAACATTCCTTAAAATCAGAAGTTGTAACAAACTCTCCATCCTTATTTAATGCTCCTAGCTGTTTATGGTTTATTATTTCAATAATTTCATTTGGTGAATTAAAGTGTTTCGTCTTTTCATATGCCTTATTAGTATTCGTACATAGCATTATGGTCGCTACAATAAAAAAACCACTTAAGGCAAGTATCATGGATTTTTTCAAGATTATAACCTCCTAAAAAATAAAGTGTACTACATCTAGTAGTACACTTTAATTCTATATACATCTATTATAAAGGTCAATTAATAAATTCTTAGCATTTCTTAATTATTTCTTAATCTCAGTATTCTCTCTTTCTTTAAGAAGATTTTCAACTAAACATAAATCATCTAATTTACTTAATAGATTTTTATAAGACTCTCTTATATATTCATTATTATAAAGCTCATTATAGGATATTTTATCTGCATCTACCTTCAAAATTTTATCTACGTTGTCACCATAAATCTTATATAATATACAATTAAATCCCTTCTTAACTCTTTCATAAGCATAATTATCTGAAGTATTCCAACTATAAATATCTCTATTTACCTTCTCAATAATTCCATAAAGTTGATAAAGATAACTTAATTCTTTTAAAGAGTACTTATCACTTAAGCTTGCTACAGAAGCAGAGTAATTTTTATTTATAGGTAACAAATATAGGTACTTCTTCTCTTCCTCTGTATTTTGAAGACTTCTTATACTTTGAAAAAGTGAAGTTGCTATATCTAACCTTATTACATTAGCATTGTTACAGACTTCTTTAACTCTATACTTTTCCTCATAAAATCTATTTTCTTTTAAAATCTTTTGTTGATCTTCTATCTCCTTGTTGTGCATATTCTTATTAATAATCCAACTACAATACGCTCCAACTAAAGAACCTATAATAATAGAGATTGCAGAAATAATTGAAGTGACTATAGGTATAGGCACACTATCTACTCCTTTCCTCATTAGTACAATGTTAGTATGTACCGAAAAGGTTAGATAATACAGCCATTAATCAAAATATTCTTTTTCAATTTGTTCCAAATAACATTCTTTTGAACAATAAATTTGTTGTGTTATCTTATCATAAAAATAATCTCCTGTGATTACCTTTTTACAGCCTGTACAAATAAGAGGTTCCTTTTTTTCATCTTCTATCTCCTCTTCTTCTTTAAATATCCTAAAATCTAGCATAAAAAATCCCCCTCATTAAGTGACTCCTTTATCTTAATTAACATGCACTTATATCTTTCATCTTTAGAGTTATTAATTAACTCATCTATTCTTGCTTTACTAATTTTCTTATAATATGGTATGTTCCACTTATTAACTACATTTAATGCTTTTAAAACTATTCCTTCATCCTTACAATCAATAACTAAATCAAGTATATCTTCATATATTTTTGAATATTCACTCCTACAAGATAGTAGTCTATTAATAATTATATATTCATCACTTCTTTTCTCTTTTGGCTCAAGTATTGGATACTTTATATTTACTATATCGGCCTTTTCAATGAATAGTTTTAACATCTTCTCTAGCCCCTCACTATCCAAAGTAAATATAAGAAAAATATAACCCCTCCATTTTAATGAATGGCTATCTCTTAACATTACAAATAATTCATCATTAATTTTAAAACCAGCTAAATTATTAACTTTAGCTAATTTAATTACCTGTCCTTCACTGCAAGAATTTAATTCAGCTAAAATAACATTTCTCCATCTTTTATCCTTTAAAGCCCTTAATACAAAACATCGTACCTTAGGAATATCATCCCTACTTAACCCAGTACTTGATAGATATTTACTATTACATTCATCCTGTAGAAATAATAAAATAGAGTACATATTATATAGATATATTCCTTTTAACTGCTTATTAGATATAAGCCTATTGATTATATGCTTTGTATAGTGGTTTATATATTCTCCTCCACAAGAAAGCTTATATATTAAGCCTTTTACATTTAACATTTTACATAAATCCTTAGAAGCTAAAGTCAATATTTTATCATTTACTTCAAACTTAATCATTTCTTTAGCTAGGTCTAAGCTTTCATAAAAACTATTCACTTTATCACTCCTCTAGCTAAAAATTTAACTTGCCACATTAGATTATATTAAAGCACATAAAAAAAAAGTCCTCTATATTACTAGAGAACTAACTTTTTCTATCTTAAATTATCATGAACTATCTTAATTAAAAAGTCTATATTAGCTTTATCATCTTCTGGATATAACCTTGCAAGCAAAACTATATTACACAAAATGATGTGTGTAAGCTTTTGAGCTCTATACTCTATATTTATGTATTGATTTTCTATATTAATTGCATTAATTACATAACTATAAATCTTTTCTATAATACCATTTTCTATATTTTTATTTTCTGTTTTACTTATTGACTCACTTTTTAAAAGATTGCTACCAATTCCTCGCCTAACCTTTATATCCTCATATAAAATTTTAATTATACTTTCTAATACTTTATCATTATTATTATCTTCATTCATTACTTTTTCTATCTTTTCAAAGGTGTTATTCCAACTAGCATCTAAAACTTTTAAAAACAAATCCCTTTTATTATCATAATAATTATATAAAGTGCCTACTGCTATATTGCATTCCTTTGCTATAGCTTTCATATCCACATTATCAAATCCATCATTACTAAATAACTTCCATGCAGCTTGGAAAATTGTTTCATCTAGGTTTAATATCTTCTTAGGCAAACTACTCTCCCCTTTTTGTTCTATTAACTCTATTATAATGCCACCTTAACTTTCCTTCAAGTATAGAAATTTTCTAGTTATTTCAGTAATTTTTTATATGTTTTAAACATATTTCTATATTAAAACAAGTCATAGGAGGAATATTTTTATGCTACGCTATAACTTTCCTTATGATGGAATGAGATACATAGGCGACAAAGACACAAAACTCATTCATGACCTTGATAATGAATCATCTTTATGCTACATAAATAACATAAGTGAAGAAAATATTATAATGTTAGAATGTGAAGATGATGTTCAAATCCTATGTGAAACTGAAAACTATCGTGGTTGCCATTGGTGTAATTCTCGTTTTGACGCTGACCTAACTATATGTTAAAAATATACTTATTATTAATGATATATTTAAAATATGTGTAAGCAAAACCAAAAAATACAATATAGTTATTCCTATTAATATATAGTTTGATATCCTTAATTGCTTTAAGGTTGCATCTTTCATCCTATATGAAATAAACCTTATAAGAATAAATACTAAAATTACTTTAACAAATACCGCTTTTATAGGATTATCTACTATTGTTGCCATAACTTTATTTCCTTCTTCAAAAAGGTTTGTTTGCAATAAAACTAGGGTAAATATAATATCCGCTACATTAAGAAAGTATAATATCTTAAATTTTTTCACTATGCTTTCATAACTATAATTCTTAATAAATGTATTCATAAGTCACTCCAAATTTAATGTTATACATTTTAAGGATTGACTTATTTATAAAAAATAAACACCTAATTTCCAAAATGAGAAGGTGCATCAAAGTATTATTACTTAGATGCACCTTTTCTTATTTATTTAAAAATAACGTATTCTTTGTCTCCTCTAACATATCTTAATGACCCTAAAGTCATATCATATCCTGCTAGATATCCTATATCTCCATCAGAAAATTTTACACTTCCAGAAACATATGAATAGTTTTTCTCATCAATATCTCTTGGAGCTTCTGACATCTTAAAAGGATCTGACATTTCTATATAAACTTTCTTTTCTAAGGTATTATCATCAAGCTTATATACATACATATTTTCACTTGAGATAGGATGAAGATTTACTTCCCTTCCATCTTTATTAACTGTAACCACGCATGTATTATCACCTTGAGTAAAATTACAATTAATTGGTTCTAAATCAATACTTTGAGTAATCTTTTCTGTATTTAAATCATACACAAAAAGTCCAAAGTATCCATGAAAAATAATTTTATCATCAGAGGCAAAATCAAGCATCACCATGTCTGCCCCCACATCTTGCTGTGTAGTAACCTTGGGAATAGTAGGCTCAATTTTATTTTTTTTAGCACTACTCTCTTCTGTTTTAGCACAACCTATTAACAAGAATGATAAAACTGCTAAAGTAACCATCATTACAGTCTTTTTCTTCATCTTAACACCTCCAATAAATTATACATATTATAACATATAATAGTTCTATGGATATTAAATAAAAATGAAGAAAAATCAGACTATTCTATATTTTCACCATTAGAAGCTATAACCTTCTTATACCATTCAAAGCTCTTCTTCTTACTTCTTCTTAATGTTCCATTTCCATCGTTATCCTTATCTACATAAATAAAGCCATAACGTTTTTTCATTTCTCCTGTACCTGCACTTACAAGGTCAATACATCCCCATGTAGTGTAACCAAGTAAATCAACTCCATCAAGCTCTACAGCATCCTTCATTGTTTTTATATGTTGTCTTAAATAATCAATTCTATAATCATCTTCTACATAACCATTTTCATCTGGTATATCCACTGCGCCTAATCCATTTTCAACAATGAATAATGGCTTTTGATATCTATCATATAAATTATTCATTGTTATTCTTAATCCAAGTGGATCTATTTGCCATCCCCATTCACTAGCCTTTAAATGAGGATTCTTTACTGATGCAAAAATATTTCCAGCAGTCTTTGAATTGTCATCAGGGTTTGCACAAGCACATCTTGATGAATAGTAAGAGAATGAAATAAAGTCTACTGTATGATTCTTTAACAGTTCCTTATCTCCATCTTCCATCTCTATATTAATTCCCTTTCTTTCAAGCTCCTTTAAAGCATAAGCAGGATAAGCACCTCTTGATTGTACATCAATAAAGAAATAATTTTCTCTATCCTTATTTAAAGCCTCAAATACATCCTCTGGTTTACATGAGTATGGATAATACTGACCTGCCGCTAACATACACCCAACCATGTTATTTGGATCTATCTCATGGGCAATTTTAGTAGCTAATGCACTTGCAACTAATTCATGATGTGCTGCTTGATACTTAACTTGTTCCTTATTTTCCCCTTCCTCGAAACAGATACCTGCTCCCATAAATGGTGCATGAAGAATCATATTAATTTCATTAAATGTTAGCCAATATTTTACTAATCCTTTATATCGATTAAAAATGGTTCTACATAGTTTTTCATAAAATCCTATAAGCTTTCTATTTCTCCAAGCTCCATATTTTTCAACTAAATTCATAGGACAATCAAAGTGAGTAATTGTAACTAAAGGTTCAATTCCATATTTATGACACTCTTTAAATAAATCCTCATAGAACTTAAGTCCTTCTTCATTTGGTTCAGAATCATCTCCATTTGGGAAAATTCTACTCCATCCAATTGAACATCTGTATGTTTTAAATCCCATTTCTCCAAATAGTTTTATATCTTCTTTATAATTATGATACATATCTATAGCTTCCTTAGCTGGATAAAAATGCTCATCATCAAAATTAAACATCTTCATTTCACCTGCTATAATAGGAAATCTATCCTTACCTATTGGAACTACATCAACATTAGCTAAACCTCTTCCACCTTCATTGTAACCACCTTCACATTGGTTTGCAGCAGTAGCTCCACCCCATAAAAAATCTTTTCTAAATCCCATTTTAAAACCTTCTTTCCTAAATAAATA
>OBZL01000032.1_pt1 | contig 67751 bp, 59 predicted proteins | sample 1476921 | NCBI WGS metagenome assembly OBZL01 (sample SAMEA2580239, study PRJEB22360) | human gut metagenome | biome: human gut; feature: human-associated habitat; material: faeces | place: Denmark | collected 2008/2010
TAATAAAAATAATATTTTAAAAATAAATAAGTTTGGGAGCTGTAAAAAATCATTCATTAGAAATTTTTAAATGAAAAAAGAAATGTTAATATTAAATTTAAGTGATGGTGCTAACTTTAATGCTGCCATGATTACACTTGAATGGAGATCTTTAATAAGGTTATATTTAGCAAACTGTTTTTTGCTTTTGATACAAGGGAATAAAATATATCATCAAGAATTCTACTATCTCGAGAAGTATTTTTTCTATGAAACTGAGATACACTTGGTACAATAATAATACTTTTTAATTTACTGTTATGAGAAATTTGAGTTTGCAATTATTGAAATTAGAGTAAAGTAGTGTATGTAAATGTGACCTTGTATCAAAGTGCTGAGTTTTAAAATCACTATTATATTTAGAAATGGTTCTTTATAGAAAACTTCCTTCAAATTCCGCTATTAATTAATTAAAAATTAATTTATGATTATTATGAAAGATAAAAAAACCTCCATGTGTAAGTTTGTCGCAAAACTATTAAAATACATAGAGGTTTATTTTAAATTGTAAATTATTTCTGAGAACAATTCCTTCGTGTAAACAAGTAAGATTTACTTAGATGTAACACTAAAAATCTTAATAATTTGTTTTTTTGTCCAAATATTGGATAATTATTCAAATTGAATTAATTGGAATTTGCTTTTGAAATTTTAGAAGAGTCTATGAAAAAAATATAAATGAAAATACATTTTTGAGATTGGACAAGCTGTATGTAAAAAGTTTATTCAATTTTAGGCTTCTAGAGCGTAATGAGTTTGTTAAAAAAAGATAATAAAAAATGAACGACAAGAAAAAAATAAATTCGACAAATGCAAAGAAAGAGGTGAATAAGTTTTCATTTACAAAATAGCTGGTCTAGACAGGTTTAAAAATATTGTAAAGATATGAAAGGATATTAATTTGTAAGATTCTTTGTCGAAGAAAAAAAGATGGGAATGATTGAATTTTTATGATTATAATTTAAAATAGAATATGTAATAAAAACTAGAATAAAATGTTCGTTACTATAATGAATAATTAGTGTAAAAAATGGAAATACATTTATAATAAATAATATATGTATTGTTTATTAACAAATTAGTTTTCGAGTGGTAAAATAAGAAATGAATGCATATTCGACAATATAATGTTAAAGTTTGTGGAGGATAATAGAATGAACGAAGAAATCATCAAAATTGAAGATATAGTTGATGGACTGAAAAAGAGATGGCAATTAATAGTTACAATAACTCTTATAGCAACAATTATATCTGCAGTTGTAAGCTTTTTTGTAATAAAGCCTAAATATGAAGCATCAGCCAAATTATTTGTTGGTAAGGAAGCAACAACAGAAAATTATAATAATAGTGATATAACAATGTATCAACAATTAGTAAAAACATATACAAGCCTTATAAAAACAGAAGATTTAGTTAGTAAAGCATTAAAGGATAATAATATAGATTTAGATCCTAAAATAGTAGTATCGGCATTATCTGCAGAACAAATAACAAACACTCAATTAATGCAAGTTAAGTACATAAGTAAAGATAAAGAAGAAGCGGCTAATGTAGTAAAAGCAGTAACAGATGAATTTATTAAAGAATCATCAGCATTAATAAAAAATGCAGATGTAAAGATAATTGAAAGTGTAAAGCTACCTGAAAACCCAGTAAGTCCAAATAAGAAAATGAATATAGCAATAGCTATGTTATTAGGATTAATGGTTGGAGTTGGACTAGCATTATTATTAGAGTTTATGGATAACACATTTAAGGACAAAGAGTCCTTAGAAGATATTATAGGAGTGCCTGTTTTAGGTGCTATTCCAAATGAAGAAATGAATAAATAAAGGAGAATTATATGTTTATAGTAGAAAAGAAACCTAAGTCTATATCAGCAGAAGCGTATAGAACTTTAAGAACTAATATACAATATTCATCTTTTGATAAAGAAATAAAAACAATGGTAGTAACAAGCTCAGAACCAGGTGAAGGTAAGTCAACTACTGCAGGTAATATAGCATTATCTTTTGCTCAATCAGAGAAAAGTGTTATTTTAATAGATTGTGACTTAAGAAAGCCTTCACTTCATAGGAAATTTAAGATATCCAATTTAGTTGGGTTATCTGATGTATTAATAGGTAAAGAAAAAATGAATGATGCAGTAAATGAATATAGTGAGAATCTTCATATTCTAACATCAGGTAAATTACCTCCAAATCCTTCAGAAATGCTTGGCTCAAAAGCAATGGGAAGACTTTTAGAAGAACTAAAGAGCAAATATGACATAATTATATTAGATAGTGCTCCATTACAAGTTGTAACAGATGCTCAGATTCTTTCTACAAAGGTAGATGGAACAATTTTAGTGGTTAGAGCAGAGAAAACAAAAAGAGATTCAGTACAACAAGCAAAAGAACTTTTAGATAAAGTAGGTGCCAATATATTAGGAACTGTACTTAATGGTGTTGAAAGCACTAGAAAAAAATATTACTACTATTATGGAAATGAAGGTAAGTAAGAGGGCGATTAAATGATAGATATACATTCACATATATTACCTGGAATTGATGATGGTTCAAAAAATATAAATATGACCTTACAGATGATTAAAATTGCAGAAAAGAGTGGAACAACAGATATAGTTGCCACTCCTCATTTTTGTAGAGGATATGGAGAAACACATTATGATGAAGTTAAAAACTTAGTTGGTGAGTTTAATAAGCTTGCAAAGGGGGAAGGGCTAGATCTAAACATACATTATGGTCAAGAAGTTTATTATTCAGAGCAAATAATAGATGATTATAAAAGTGGTCTTATAGGTACTATAAATAACTCAAGATATATGTTAATAGAGCTTCCTATGAGAAGTTTTGATAATGATGTATTAGAGGTTATATATGAGCTTCAAGTAAAGGGAGTAATTCCAATACTTGCACATCCAGAAAGATATAGACCAATAATAGAGAAACCAGAGAGAATCAATAAGTTTATTAATGAAGGCTTCTTATTTCAAATGAATGCTGGAAGCGTTGAAGGCCAGTTTGGAAATAGTGTAAAGAAAACTGCAGAGATATTATTAGCTAATAATATATATAATTTTATTGGTTCTGATGCGCATAATGATACAAATAGATGTACGGGAATAGCTAATGGAATAGAATTAGCTAAAAAGAAAAGCAAAATAAATGAAGAACTTTTCAGAGAAAGTGGTAGAAGGTTATTAAGTAATGAAGATATAGAGTTTATAGGAGAAAAAGTAAAAGAAAAAAAAGGGATTTTCTCATTTTTAAAGTGATTTAGTTAAGCATAGGGGGTATAACATTGCAAAATAGAAAAGCAAAAATGTTCATATTGGTAATAGTTGATCTGTTACTGATATTTTGTTCATATTTTGTAGCTTTTATATTTAGATTCAAATATACGGACATTAGTATAGCAGAAATTGTAGTAATGTATGAAAGTTATATAAGCAAAATATTTTTAATGTCTTTAATATTTATAGGGATATTTATGGCATTTAAGCAATATAAAAGTATTTGGTCTATTGCAAGCATAGACGAGTTTTTAAGAGGAATTATAGCAACAGGGTTAGGTACTAGTGTGGTTTTAATAATATCCTATCTAGATGAAAGAAGAATTCCACTAATGGTTACAATAATGGCTGGAATTATGATAATGGTATTTTGTAACGGTATAAGAATAGGTTGGAGAGTAGTAAGAAGAACTTTAATATTTATTACAGATAGAAGTAATGGGAATTGTAAAAGAGTTTTAGTAGTAGGTGCAGGAGGTGCAGGAGCTCTTGTTGCAAATGAATACAAGAAAAATCCACAATACAAGAAAAAAGTAGTGGCCTTTGTAGATGACAGTTGGGTTAAAAAAGGGATTTATGTTTCTGGAATAAAAGTTTTTGGTGATAGATATGATATTCCTACAGTGGTAGAAGAACAAAGAATTGATGAAATAATAATAGCTATATCAGAATTAAATGAAGTAGAATTAAAGAAAATTTTAGATGAATGTAAGAAAACAACTGCTCAGGTAAAAATAATGCCTGGAGTTTCAGAAGTAATAGATGGAAAGTTCTCTGTTAAAAAAATCAGAGATGTAGATGTGGAAGATTTACTAGGAAGAGAACCAATTAAGCTAGATTTTAGTGGCATTTCTAGTTATATAGAAAATAAAGTAATTATGGTAACTGGTGGGGGAGGCTCCATAGGATCAGAGTTATGTAGACAAATAGCAAGATTTAATCCAAAAGAACTTATAATATTTGATATTTATGAAAATAATGCTTATGACTTACAAAATGAACTTTTAAGAAAGTATAAAAACTTAAATTTAAAGACCTTAATAGGATCTGTTAGAGATAGAAAAAGGTTAAATAGTATATTTAAAGAATATAGGCCTCAGGTTGTATTTCATGCAGCAGCCCATAAACATGTGCCTTTAATGGAAGATAGTCCAGGAGAAGCTATTAAAAATAATGTTTTAGGAACTTTAAACACAGCAGAACTTGCTAGTGAATATGGAGTAGAAAGATTTGTATTAATTTCTACAGATAAAGCGGTAAACCCTACTAATGTAATGGGTGCAACTAAAAGATTGTGTGAGATGGTTATACAGTCTATAGATAAAGAAAGTGATACAGAATTTGTAGCAGTTAGATTTGGAAATGTATTAGGTTCAAATGGTTCAGTAGTTCCTTTATTTAAAAAGCAAATTGCAGAGGGAGGTCCTGTTACCTTAACTCATAAGGATATAACAAGATATTTTATGACCATACCAGAGGCATCACAACTGGTTTTACAAGCTGGAGCGTATGCAAAGGGTGGAGAAATATTTGTTTTAGATATGGGACAACCTGTTAAGATATATGATTTAGCAGAAAACTTAATTAGGCTATCAGGATATATCCCTAATGAAGAAATAGAAATAAAAGTTACTGGTTTAAGACCAGGTGAAAAGCTATATGAAGAGCTTCTTATGGATGAAGAAGGATTAAGTGAGACACCACATAAGAAGATATTTATAGGAAGGCCTGGAGACTTTGAATTAAATAAGGTTAAAAAAGATTTAAATGAACTTTTAGATGTGGTTAAGCTTTCAAGTAAGGAAAGATTAAGAGAAAAACTACATGAAGTGGTACCTACTTATAGAAATCCCGATGAGGATAATGAAGCGGCTGCAACTGTAGAAGTTGAGCAATTTGAGAGAAGTAAATAGTTAGATTAATAGTATAAGTTTTTTAAACAAATGAAAAGTTTAGAACAGGTTAAAGGGAGAAAGTATAAATGAAAAGTTTATTAATTTTAGGGGCTGGAGGTTATGGGCAGCTTGTAAAAGAAATAGCTGAAATACTTGGTTATAGAAAAATAAGTTTTCTTGATGATAATTTATCAATTGCTATTGGTAAATTAAATGATATAGATCTTTTGCAAGATAGTTATGATGAAACAATAGTTGCAATAGGTAATCCTTTAGTAAGAAGTCAAAATCTATTAAAACTTAAAAACCCTACAACGTTGATTCATCCGTCAGCTGTTATAAGTAAATCAGCTGAAGTAAAAAAGAAGTAGTAATTGAAGCAAATTGCGTGGTTAGTGCTAACGCTAAGGTTTATGAAGGCTCTTTTATATGTGCGGGGGCAGTAGTCAATCATAACGCAGTAGTTAATAAATGTTGTCAAATTGATTGTAATGCAGTAGTAAGTACTTTTTCTAAAGTTCCAGATGGAAAAAAAGTAGATAGCTGTGAAGTTTGGAAAAATATTTAGCTATAAAATAAAAAATTAATGTGGGAGAAAATAAATTATGAATTACTTAGTAGTAGTAGCTCATCCAGATGATGAAGTTTTAGGTGCTGGAGCAACAATCCATAAATTAATTAAGGAAGGAAATAATGTAGCTGTTGCGATTATGGTAACTCAGGCTGCAGCTAGAGCAAATATATCAGCTACTCTTTCTAAAGATCAGGATGAAGCTATGTCAATTCTTGGTGTAAAGAAAGTTTATTGTGCTGATTTCCCAAATATAAAAATGAATACAGTACCTCATCTTGAATTAGTTCAATTTGTAGAAAAATGTATAGAAGACTTTAAGGCAGAGATTATTATTACACATCATCCAGCTGATACAAATAATGATCATGTAATGACTTCTTATGCAGTTCAAGCAGCAAGTCGTTTATTTCAAAGAAGAAGTGATATTCCAGAACTAAGAGAATTGTTATATATGGAAATACCATCTTCAACAGAATGGTCTATAGATACTTCTTCAAATAAGTTTTCGCCTAATTGCTTTGTTGAAGTTGGAAAAGATGGAGTTGATATAAAAATTAATGCACTCGATGCATATAAAGGTGTTATGAGAGATTATCCTCATCCGAGAAGCAAAGAGAATATTTATGCAATAGCAATTAGTAGAGGTAGCCAGTCTGGATGTAAATATGCAGAAGCTTTTGAATCTGTATTGAGAAGAATTGTATAGAGGGGAATTCAAAATGTATAGAAAATATATTAAACGTTTTTTGGATATTACGTTATCTTTATTATCAATATTGGTATTATCACCATTATTTCTTATTATTTCTGTTATAGTTAGAATTCAAATGGGATCACCAATTTTATTTAAGCAAGAACGTATAGGAGAAGATGAGAAATTATTTAATTTATATAAGTATCGTTCTATGACAAACAATAAGGATGAAAATGGTAATTTGCTTTCGGAAAAAGATAGAATTACAAGATTTGGAGCATTGTTACGTTCTTCATCATTAGATGAATTGCCAGAATTATTTTGTATTTTAAAAGGTGACATGTCATTTGTGGGGCCAAGACCAATGCCTACGTATTATGGTCCGTATTTTTTTCCAGAAGAAAGAAAAAGACATTCTGTACGTGGTGGCTTAATTCCTCCAGATAGCCTTTCTGGAAAAACATATACTACATTTGAAGAACAATTTAAATATGAGGTTTACTATGCAGAGCATGTTTCTTTTTTGTTAGATGTTAAAGTTATTTTTACAACATTTAAAGTGTTATTTAATCGTGTTAAAACAGGATATGGGTCAGAGATGGATAGGCCTCATTTAAATGTTTATCGAAATTATAATAATACAGTTGACAAGGGGGTATAGCTATGAAAAAAGAAATTTATAAAAAATTATTAGATAGAAAAAAAACTCCTTTTTATGTGTTTGATAAGGAAGAATTTATAAATAACTATCATGAGTTAGAAAATGCTATGAAAAAAGTTTATCCTAAATATGCACTTTCATATTCATATAAAACAAATTATACACCTTATATCTGTAATTTAGTTAAAACATTAGGTGGTTATGCAGAAGTTGTATCTGACATGGAATATACGTTGGCAAAAAAAATAGGGTATTCTAATGATAGAATTGTATATAATGGACCAGCAAAAGGAGAGTGTTTAGAAGAACATCTTTTAAATAATGGAATTGTAAATATTGATAGCGTTGATGAAGCTAAACAAATTATTCATATTGCTAATCAACATTTTAAACATCAATTTAAAGTGGGAATTCGTATTAATTTAGATGTTGGAGCAGATTTTATTTCTCGTTTTGGTTTAGCACCTGAAAGTGAAGATTTAAAAAATGTAATTGATTTATTATCAGATTGTAAAAATATTAGTGTTGTAGGTTTACATTGTCATATAAGTCGGAATAGGGGAATAGAAGCATGGGGGAAAAGAGCAGAAATTATGCTTAATGCTGCTGATAAATATATAAAAGGAATTCCTGAATATATTAGTTTGGGAAGTGGTATGTTTGCTAATATGGCAGATGAATTAAAAAAACAATTTAATGAAGTTCCTACATATGAAGAATATGCAAAAGTAACTATGAAGCCTTTTGCTGAACACTATAAAGATCAAATGCCAATTGTATTTACAGAGCCTGGAACAACAGTTGTTGCACGATACATAAATTTTGTAACAAAAGTTTTAAGTATCAAAAATGTACGTGGGAGAAAGATGGCTGTAATGGATGGAAGTTATTTAAATCTTGGTGAAATATGTACTATGAAAAAATTACCGGTTGAAAAATTAAACATTAATGACAAAAACGATTGTGAATCAATAGATATTATGGGGTATACGTGCTTGGAACAAGATTTAATGTACGAAAATTATAAAGGTAAATTAATGGCTGAAGATATTTTAGTATTTGGTAATGTTGGGGGATATTCGATTGTTTCAAAACCACAATTTATAAAGCCAAATTGTTCTATGGTATCAGTTGAAGAAGATGGAACAATTATTGAAATTATGAGAGAAGAAACATTTGATGATGTATTTTCAAAGTTTGTATTTTAGAGGAAGGTAATAAAAATGAAGGATTTAACTATACTAAGCACTGCATGTGGTGCAATGTTTATGCCTGGATTTTTTAATTGTTTGAAAGAAAACGGAGAAAGAAATATAAAAATTATAGGGGTTGATATGGTAGATAATCCTTTTATGGATAATTTGTTAGATGGCTATTATCAAGTTCCTACATATACAGATGATAATTATGTGGATATTCTATTAAATATTTGTAAAAAGGAAAGGGTTGATATATTTTTTCCACAGATATCAATGGAATTACCGATTATTTTAAAGAGAATAAATGATTTTAGAAGATTAGGCGTAAAGGTTGCTATGTCAGATGGACAGACATTAAATGTAGCAAATAATAAATTTAAACTTTATGAGCATATGAAAAAACATGGATTACGAACTCCAGAGTATTATCATATAAACAATGTTGATGAATTAGTGGAAGGGGCAAAAAAACTTGGATTTCCTGAAAAGAATGTAGTTGTTAAGGTTACAGAAAGTAGCGGAAGTAGAGGAGTTAGAATTATAAAAAATAATTTATGCAGAGTGGAAAATTTCTTATATAAAAAACCAAGTTCGTTTGATATTTCTATGGAAGATATGTGCAAAACAATTGAAGAATGTAAAGAACTACCGGACACTATTGTTATGGAATATTTACCTGGATGTGAATATACAGTTGATCTTCTTGCAGATCATGGTAAAACACTTTATATAGCAGGACGAAGAAACTATGAAAGTAGTATGAGTATAGCAATGGCAAGCTTAATTGAGAAAAAAGATAATGCATATAAGCTTTGTGAGGAGATTGTATCTACATTAGGTTTAGATGGGAATATTGGTTTTGACTTTATGCTAGATGAAAATAATAATCCAGTATTAACAGATTTAAACCCTAGAATAACAGCAACTATAATTATTTATAAAGATGGTGGATTAAATCTACCTTATTTACGAGTTAAACAATTGATGGGTGAAAAATTACCTGAAATTAGTATTAAATATGGAATTAGAATGAAACGAAGATATTGGGATGTTTTCGAATGATTTTGTGGAGTTGAGATGATGAAAAAAGTACTTATTACAGGTAAAAATAGTTATATTGGTACGTCTGTAGAGAAGTGGCTATTAGAAAGTGACGACGATTTTACAGTAGATACAGTTGATACGATGAATGATAACTGGAAGAATGCAGATTTTGGTAAATATGACGTCGTTTTTCATGTTGCAGGTATTGCACATGTTAATGCTAAAAAATCTATGGAAGCACTTTATTATAAAGTTAATAGAGATTTAACCATTGAAATTGCTAAATATGCAAAAAAATCAGGGGTAAAACAATTTATATTTATGAGTAGCATGATAGTATTTCATGAAAGTAAATCACTTACAAGAGAGGTTATAACGAAAAATACTAAGCCTGAACCTAATGGGTTCTATGGGAATAGCAAATTACAGGCTGAAAATGGATTACATAAATTAGATGATGAGCAGTTTAGAGTTGTAATTCTAAGGCCACCAATGATATATGGACCTAATTCAAAAGGTAACTTTATGAGATTAATAAAATTAGCAAGAATTACACCTGTTTTTCCAGCCTACCATAATAAAAGAAGTATGCTATATATAGATAATTTATGTGAGTTTATTAAACAAATTATTATACGTGAGAAGTCAGGCGTATTTTATCCTCAAAACAATGAATTGGCTGATACTGTAGAAATTGTAAAATACTTTGCTAAGGCTTATAATCATAAAATTTTCATGTGGAAGTGGTTAAATATTTTTGTTCATATTGGATCTTTATTTCTAAATTCTATAAATAAGATGTTTGCAACTTATTATTATGATCCTAACATGAGCATATATCCATTTGAGTATATAGTATGTAGTCAGGAAAAATCTTTTGAGTATGTATTAAATAATAATGAAGATAAATAAAAAAAGAAAATGAAATATATGCGTATATATTATGTTATTTTTAATATGGACATAGACTTTAAGCAAGCAAGGAGGTTCTAGAATAATTTTGAACACACGAGATTATAGTGTATTAATGTCTATATACAAAAAAACAACTGTCCAGGAATTATGTAGTAGTATTGATAGCATACTAAATCAAACAGTATTTCCAGAACAGTTTGTAATTGTTTGTGATGGTACACTAGAAGAAAATGTTGAAAAAGAACTTGGAAGTTATGTGGAACAGTATAAGAAATTATTTACTGTTGTAAGATTAGATAAAAATCAAGGATTAGCAAATGCCTTAAATCAAGGTATACTTGTATGTAGAAATGAATTAATTGCAAGAATGGACAGTGATGATATTTCTTTACCTAGGAGATGTGAATTACAATTAAATGCGTTTGATGACGATTCAAATCTTGCACTATTAGGAACTGCAACCTATGACTTTAATGATAAACCTGAAATATCAGAAAAATCATATTGTTCATATCCAACAGAGTATGAAGAAATAAAAAAAGTTATACGTAGGAATGACCCGTTTGCACATCCTACTATTATGTATAAAAAGGATGTTGTTTGCAATTGTGGAATGTATGATCCTTCTCTTAGAAGAAGACAAGATTATGACTTGTTTTCTAAAATGATTAATAAAGGATATATAGCTAAAAATTTAAAAGAAGGACTTTTACTTTATAAATTTGATGACTCAAACTTTAGCAGAATAAGAAGTTGGGAAAGTTGTAAATCTAGGATTAACGTACAGAAACGCATTTATGAAAGAGGAGAATGCTCTTTAAATGATTTTATGTATATTTATATAGCTATGTTGATAACTAGAATTATACCAACCCCTATTTATAAAGTAATTTATAAATTTATTAAAGAAAAGGAAAAGTAAAATGAGTAAATTTCATAATATAACTGTAAAGCTAGCAACAGGAATTGGTAGTATTTTACCAGATGAATTATATTTAAAAATAAGATATTTTTTTACATTTGGTCATAGGCTAAACCTTAAAAATCCAAGGTCTTTTAATGAAAAATTACAATGGATTAAATTATATTTTAGACGTGATGAAATGCATACAATGGTTGATAAATATGAAGTTCGTAAACACATAGAAGAACGTATTGGCAGTGATTATTTAGTACCTATTTTGGGAGTTTGGAAAAACTTTGATGACATTGATTTTAATACACTTCCTAATAAGTTTGTATTAAAGTGTACTCATGATTCCGGTAGCGTTTTTGTTTGTAAAGATAAAAAATATTTAGATATAAACTATTTAAGAACTTACTTTAACGAGAAAATTGAATCTAAAGAATTTTATTTAGCCGGTAGAGAATGGGTTTATAAGGATTTAGAACCTAGGATAATCGCAGAAGAACTTTTAGAAGATATTAGTGGAGATTTATTGGATTATAAGTTCTTCACATTTAACGGAGTTGTTAAATGCATGAAAATTGATTACGATAGATTCTCTGATCATAAGGCAAATTATTATGATAGAAATATGGAGTTTTTACCATTTAGAGAAAGTTTATTTAAAAATGATGTAAATCGTAAATTCGTAAAGCCTAAAAATTATTATAAAATGGTAGAACTTGCAGAAAAATTATCAGAAGGTTATCCGTTTATGCGTGTTGATTTTTATAATGTTAATAATGAAAAAATATATTTTGGTGAGATTACTTTTTTTCCAGCATGTGGATTTGAAAAATTTGATCCTGAAGAATGGGATTATAGGATGGGCGATTGGATAGTCTTACCTAATTAATTATGAAAGAAAAATATGAGGATGTAATTATGAAGATTGCTTTTTTAGGGGATATAGGTATATTTCCATGGGGGTTAATAGGAACTGATTGGAAAAATAATTTATATGAAATCAAAAAAAAATTAATGGAATATGATTTAGTAGTAGCGAATTTAGAAACACCTATTACTAATTTAAATAGAACAATAGAATGTAAGGGCATACATTTAAAATCTGATTCTAATGTAATAGATATATTAAAATATCTGAATATAAAAGTTGTTAATCTGGCTAATAATCATATATGTGACTATGGTCTTAGAGGTATGCAAGACACTATAGATATATTAGAACAAAATAATATTAAGTACTTTGGTATCAACAACAAGTCTTTAAAAATGGAAGTATGCGGAGAAAGAATTTCTTTTCATGGTTTTTCTTGCTTTTCTACAAATGGAACAAGATATATTAATTTAAAACAAAATAGGAATGGAGTATGTTCTTTAAATAAAAAGGATGTAGAAACTGTTTTATTTAAAGATTTAAATGAGGATTATTATAGTATATTAAGTTTTCATTGGGGAGATGAGTATTCAAATTTACCTAATCAAAAGCAAGTAGATTTTATGCATGAATTGGCTCTAAAATATAAGTTTATAGTTCATGGACACCATGCTCATGTTATGCAAGGGATTGAATCAGTTAAAAATAATTTAATTGCTTATAATTTAGGAAATTTTTGCTTTGATGAATGTAGATCTCAAGTAAATTCAAAATTAAAAATTAAGCAGACTGAAGAAAATCAAGAATCATATATTCTTTCAGTAGAAATTATGGATAAACAAATCGTTACTTGGTCTACTGAAGGTATAAAATATAAGAATAATCGTATAATTCCAAACAATAATAATGAAAAAATAAATTATTTATCAAATTTGATTAAGGATTGTGATAAAGAATGGTATAAGGAAGAATCACAAAAATTGATCAGCAAACAAAGATGTAATAATTGTGCAAAACATAATTTCAAGTGGTTAATAAGTAAAATGAATTATTATTCAATTGGAGCTTTTATTTTATCATATATTAATGATTCTAAATACAAGAAATCATTTTAAAAAGAAATCAAACAGTAAAAGATAATTATGGTAATATATAAGAGGAGAAAAAAATGGAAACAATTGCATATATTGGAGATTTTCAGTGTAGCACAATGAGTGCGGAAGTTCAGTTGGTTTTGGGAAATGCTGCTATATTTAAAGAGTTAGGATATAAAGTAGTTTTTATAGGCAATGAATTTGAGGATAAAGAATTTAACTCCATAATGGACACACATAAAACTTTTTTGGGATATGATTTATTTAATGTTCCTTTCTACAGGGGAAGTAAAGATATAAAAAAATTGAATTTTATTGAAAAAGAAATAGAGTTTGTACTAAAAAAATATAATTGTAGATTTGTGATTTGTTATGGTACTCCAACTTTTTCAGGATTATTATTTATGCTAAAAAGATGGTGTAGGAAATCAAAAATACCTTTTATTATTAATTGTGTAGATTTGCCAAATGTGTCACATGGCTCATTTCTACAAAGAAAAATTAAACGAGTTGATCGTATATTAAGGCATTGGATTTATAAAAATTCGGATGGAATAATAGCTGTAAGTTCAAAGATAGCAGAATATCTGTTAGATAATAAATATAAACCTAGTATAATTGTTCCACCTGTTAAAAACTTGGAAGCATATAGAAAACCTATTTTAGAAGAAAGAAATTTTATTAAATTAGTTTATGGAGGGAATCCATTCCCTTCTGATGGTAGGAAAGTATCCGTTGATGGATATAAAGATAGATTGGATATTGCAATATATTATGTAGATAAACTTGTTGATTTAGGATATAAAATTCGCTTTGATATTTATGGACTTACTTTAGAACAGTATATTAATGTTGTTCCAGAACAGTACGCATTATTACAGAAAAATATTGAACATATTAAATTTCATGGAAGAGTAGCGAAAAACATTTGTGAACAAGCTTTTTCTGATTCAGATTATATGATACTACTGCGTAAAAAGAACTTGATGACTGATGCAGGATTTCCAACTAAGTTTGTAGAGTCTATTTCGGTAGGCACACCAGTATTAATTACAGATGTAGGTGACATCCATTGTTATTTAAAAGAGAATATAAACGGATTTTTCGTCGATATAGAAGATGAGGCTAAAGGTATTGAACAAATGAGTAAAGCTATAGAATTGCCACTAGAAAAGATAAACATAATGAAAAAACAATGCTATGACTCGAAATTGTTTGACTATAAGAAGTATGTATTAAATATGCAAAAATTTTTAGAAGAAATTTACAATAAAGTATAATGGTGATAATATGAAATGTAAAAATAAACTTTTATTTGTAGGTGGGATGTTTCCAGAACATCAAATGCAAAAAATTATAGATGAATCTAAAGGACATATTCAATATGCTGCAAATAAATTACAATGGAACCTAATTAATGGATTTGACATCATTTTTGATGGTGAAATAGAATTGTTATCTACGCCGTTTATCGGAGGATATCCTTCTAATTACAAAAAATTATTTATACAGTCGGAATATTTTTCTCATAATTCAACTAGTAAAGATTATCAGGCAGGTTTCTTTAATCTAAGGGGATTTAAGGATATCTCATTATATTATGCAAATAAGAAATCTATAAAAAAATGGATTGAAAAAAATTATGATTATAATTTAACTATTGTATTTTATTCGTTACAAATATACTATTTAAAACTTGCTAAGTGGATAAAAGAAAATTATAAAAATGTTCACCTACATGTAATTATACCGGATTTGCCTATATTTATGAATATGCAATATTCAAATATATCTATTCATATGTTAATAAAAAAGTACCATAACTATTGTTGCAATAAAAATATTTTATTCTATGACTCATATACGTTGTTAACAAAAGAAATGATAAACTCGTTAAACCTCCCGTCAGAAAGATGTGTGGTAGTAGAAGGTGTTTTTAGAGAATCAACTTGTGATAGTATTAGTAGTAACAAATCTGATAATAAAAATAAAACAATTGTATATACAGGTACTTTGACCAAAAAATATGGAGTTATGGATTTAGTTAAAGCTTTTGAACTTATAGATGATGAAAACTATGAATTGTTAATTTGTGGCGAGGGAGAAGCAAAGCTAGATATAGAAAAGGCTGCAGAAGATGATAGTCGAATTTTATATAAAGGTCAATTGTCGAATGGAGAAATACTAAAAATACAAAGAAATGCGACATTGTTAGTAAACCCTAGAAAAAATGATATTTTCACGAAATATTCATTCCCTTCTAAACTTATGGAATACTTAGGATCAGGTGTTCCAGTATTATGTTATAAATTAGATGGAATTCCTAAAGAATATGATGATTATCTAAATTATATTCCGAATGATAATTTAACTTCCTTTATGAAAAAAATGGTTTGTATTTGTAATTTGGATCCTGATAAATTGAATAAAATAGGCGAAAATGGAAAGAAATTTGTTTTGGAAAACAAAACACCAGAAAAACAAGTTGAAAAAATAGTTAATTGTATTTGTAAAAATACAATTAATAAAAAATAGAATGGAGAATAGTTTCAATGTTAATATATATATTTATAGCAATATTTATAGCTATAGGAATAGTAATATTTGACTGTAATGATTTTAAGAAAAATGGTTCTACTAGGTATTTTTTTTACTTTTATTTTCTGATTTGCTGTTTCTTATTATGGTTTGTTTTAGCTTTCCGAGGAGATATTGCAGTAGATATGAAGTCATATCGTAGTGATTTTTATACTATAGGTAAAATGGATTGGAAAACATTAAAAAGCAGTGGTTTAAGACTAGGAGAGTATAATGGAACTGAAATAGGATTTGCAATTATAGTTAAATTGTTATACATTATCTCGGATAGTGAAATATTTTTCTTTGCAGCTATGGCGTTTATGACGTTAGTGCCTATTTTTATTATTATTAAACGTTTGTCAGGAATGCCATTCCTTAGTTTATTAGTGGTATATGTTATTGGAATTTTTTTTCCGGCTTTTAATATAATTCGCTCTTGTTTAGCTTATGGTTTAATGGCATTATTAATTCAAGATATTATAGATGGAAAAATCAAAAAGTTCTACTTTAAATTAATTCCTATTATACTGATACATATAAGTTCAGTTATTATTATACCTTTATACTTCTTATTTAGAAGTAATTTTCTAGATAAAAGAAAGATAATTATTAGTTTTATTTTAACTATATGCATAGTTATTTTTGCAGAACCGATATTCTTAGTTGCGGATAAGTTATTGTTCGATTCATTTTATGGCAGTATTTATAATGGCATGTCATTAGATGGTAGAAATATTATAAGTGCATTGCCTGAGATTATAACTATTATTATAATTATAATGTTAAAGAAACATATAGATATGTCTGATATGAAAAAAAAAGTAATTGTTAATGGAGCTTGCATTTGTTGTATTTTATCGTTACTTTCATTGAAAATAGGAATATTTAGTAGATATAACTCAATGCTTAATATATTTATTGCATTATGTTATCCAATTTTATTTTCAGTAATCCCAATAAAAATAACTTTTAATGGGAAAAATAAAACGAGAAATTTAATGGCTATAATATCACTTATATTCTTAATAACGTGGTTGCTGATTAGCTTATCCGATTCCCCGTATGTTCCGTATATCTATGCCATAAAGAGTATTTAAAGGAGGTTTTTTAGTGCTAAAAAAAATAATTAAAAAAATGACAACTCCAGAGCAACGTGTAAAAATAAATCGTGTTTTAAGAAAGATGATGTCTTTTAAGCATAAAGAAAATTATTATAGACCGTATAAAGAGATAGTAGATAAAGATTCAGATGTATTTTTTGGATATTATGATATAAATCAATTTAGTGGTAATAACATAGCATTTTTAAAAGTAAAAAACAATAAATGTAAAATTTTTGTTCGCAAAAATGATGGAGATGAACTTTATATAGATAGTACAAATGCATGGTGCTGGCAGCAAGGGTGTAGACTTAGATGGCATCCTTCTAAAGAAAATACATTGATGTGGAACGATTTCGATGGATATAAATATTATACTAGGACAAAAAATATTTATACAGGAAATGAAGAAATTATAGAATATCCATTTTATGATATATCAAAAAATGGATATTATGGATTAGCAATAGATTTTGGACGGTTAGGATATATGAGACCAGGGTATGGATATACCAATCTACCCAATAGAGATGAAGATGCATATGGAGGTATTGTGTTAGTTAATATGAATACATTTATTGTAGAGTCATTTGTTTCATATAACGATATTCTGAGTTTAATCCCACAAAAATTGGATCCTAAAATTTGCTATTTAAACCATTTGTTATTTAACCCGTCAGGAAATAAATTTTTATTTTTCTTTTTAACAAAAGAGAGAATTCATAAAGCTAGATTATTTGTATATGATATTGATAAATCTGAATTGAAACTTTTAGAAAATGAATACTCTGTATCACATTATTGCTGGATAAATGATGATGAAATAATAGCAACTGCATATGATGAAAATAGAGATTGCAAATATTATTTATATAAGAAAGATGCTTGCAGAAAAATATTAATGCCGGATAAATTAACCGTAGATGGACATCCAACAATAATTAGCAAAGATATTATGATTACGGATACTTATCCTAATAATGAAGGCTTTCAAAAAGTTTTAAAGGTGGATTTTAACGAAAATAATATAGATGTAATTGCAGACTTATATAGTACTGCAAAATATTTAGGTGAACGTCGTACAGATTTACACCCAAGGGTAGATTTAGAGAATAAAAGAGTTGCAATAGATTCAAATGTAAATGGTAGAAGAAAAGTTTGCATTTTAGAGAGGTGTTTTTAATGAATCAGTTTTTTTCAACAGCAATATTAGTAATGGGGTATAATCGACATGAGTCATTAAGAAAAGTTTTAGAGGCATTAAATAAAATGAAAATTGATAGTAATGTAGATTTGATTATTAGTATTGATGGAGGAGGTACAACAAGCGTAAACAAATTGGTAAATGAATATAATTGGAGTTATGGTCAAAAAAAAGTTATTATTCATTCAACACGTCTGGGTCTTAAAAACCATTTTATTTGGGCAGGAGATCAAACGGAGTTTTATGATAGTATTCTTTTTTTGGAAGATGATATTATGCCAGCACCTTATGCTCTTGATGTTGTTAAACAAATGGTATCAAAATATTCTTCAGATGATTGTATCGCTGCAGGATCCTTATATTCACCACTTTTGTGCGAATTTGTTGGATCTAAATTTTACAAAATACATGATGGCCAAGATGTCTTTTTTCTAGCACACCCATATTGGGGCACAATCTGGATGAAAAATGGTTGGAAGTTATTTAAGAAATGGTATGAAACCTATGAATATAATGAGAATTTATTACCTACAGCGGTATCACAGTGGAAAAATAATTCTTCTTTTAAAAAAATATTTATTCAATACTTAGCAGAAACTCAACGCACATGTGTATTCCCAAGAGTATCGTATGTAACTAATTTAGGTGTAGCAGGGGAGAATGCTCCCATGTCGACAAACTGTTATCAAACGGTATTGTCTTCATATAAGCCAAACTTAAGAATGCCAGAATACGCTCTTTCTGAAAGCAGCTATGATGTTTTTATGGAAATCCTTCCAAAAATCTTAAAGAAAAAATTCAGTGAACTGGAAAGTTATGACTTTTCTGTTGACTTAAAACAAACAAGAACATTTTTTTCAACACCATATCTTTTAACTACTAGACCTGTAAAAAAAGCAATTATTACATTTAGCGGACGTATGAAACCTTTTGAAAATGCAATATTTTTTAATATGAAAGGCGAAGGAATTAGTTTAGCGAGAACAGAAGATGTCATTATAAGTGATGAGAGGGATTTGATTGCGGCTAAAGATATTAGAGCTAATTATCCACTGGAACCAAAGACAATTTTATATTTGATGAAAATGGGATTTGTTAAATATATAAATCGCAGATATGCAAGCTTCAAAAAGAGGAGAAAAAAATAATATGAAAAAAGAAGAACAATTAGCAAAAAATACAGCGATACTGACTGTAGGAACACTATGTACAAAAATATTAGCATTTATTGTAATACCGTTATTTAGTAGTTGGCTAAGCGTTTCAGATTATGGGAAATATGATTTATATAATACATATATTACTTTACTGATTCCTATTTTAACATTATCATGCGGAGAAGCAGTATTCAGATTCTTATTAGATACAAATGAGAATTTAAAAAGAAAATCTATAGTTTCATCTGCATTCTTTGTTGCGTTATTAGGAATTTTTATAGGAGCTTTCATAGTAGCTTCATTAATGATCGAAAATACGCCTATAAAAATTGCCTTTTTATTATTAATGGTATTTGAGATATTAAATAATTTTCTGCAAGCATATATTAGAGGATTAAAAAAATTGAAATATTATGCAATATCTAGTATTATAGTTATGATTTTTGCAATGGTATTTGTTACTATTTTTGTATTTTTATTGAATATGGAATTACAAGGAATATTACTAGGATATGCGTTAGCATATTTAATTAGTTGTATATATCTAATAGTATCAGGAAAGTTTTTTAAATACATATCATTAAAATCAATTTCAAAAAAAGAAATACAAAATATATTATACTATTCCATGCCTTTAATACCTAATACAATTTCCTGGTGGATTATGAATGTATCAGATAGATCAATTATAAAGCTATGGTTAGGTAGTAATGTATTAGGTATATACTCTATTGCATGTACGCTACCATCTGTATGTACAACTTTATTTGGTGTTTTTCAATTTTCGTGGCAACAGAGTGTATCGGAAACAATTGAAGATAAAGACAAAGAAATTTTTTATAGTAAAGTATTAAATAAATTAATTATGGTAGCATCATCTATAGCCATTGCTGTTCTGAGTGTTAATTTTATCTTTTTTAAATTTATATTTGATCCCAAATATATCGATGGTTATTGGAGCGTAGGTATACTAATGGCGGCTACTGTATTATCATCGATTGCTGCATATTTTGGAGGAATATTTGTTGGTCAAAAAAACACAAAACATAATGGAGCTACTACGGCGATTACAGCATTAATAAATGTTGTTGTACATTTATCGTTAGTAAAGTTTATAGGAATATATGCGGCATCAGTTTCAACTTTTGTATCATACTTAGCATTAGTTATTATTAGAGTTAAAATTATAAATAGAACAATAAAATTGAAAATAGAAAATGAAACAAAATGTGTGATCCTAATTTTGACATATTATTGTATTATACAGTGCTTTCCAAATACAATATTAGAATTAATCAATGTACTAGTTGCATCAATAATATTTTTGTATGTTAATAAAAATACTCTAATAGGTATTTTGAAAAAATTAAATATTTATAAAAAATAATTATTTAATTGTAGTTATTTTAGTGTATATAATTTTGTTTACATATCAAATATTACTAAACACTATAATTTTATGCATTAAAAAAGTTTATGGAGGGTTTAATAATGAGTTTATTTAAGAATAAGACTTTATTAATAACAGGAGGAACAGGATCTTTTGGAAATGCGGTTCTAAATCGTTTTTTAAAAACTAATATTGGAGAAATTCGTGTTCTTTCTCGTGATGAGAAAAAGCAGGATGATATGCGTCATGAATTTCAGTTAAAGATGCCAGAAGTTGCTGACAAGATTAAGTTTTTCATTGGAGATGTTCGTGATTTAGCATCAGTTAAAAATGTTATGCATGATGTAGATTATGTATTTCATGCAGCTGCTTTAAAACAAGTCCCATCTTGTGAATTCTTTCCTATAGAAGCTGTAAAGACAAATGTTATAGGAACAGAAAATGTCCTTACAGCAGCTATTGAAGCAGGGGTTAAAAATGTAGTTTGTTTATCTACAGATAAAGCAGCATATCCGGTTAATGCTATGGGAACAAGTAAAGCAATGATGGAAAAGGTTATTGTTGCAAAATCAAGAACAGTAAAGCCTGAAAAAACAAAAATAAGTTGTACACGTTATGGAAATGTTTTATGTTCTAGAGGATCTGTTGTACCTTTATGGATTGAACAAATTAAATCAGGAAATCCAATTACTATTACAGAACCATCGATGACAAGATTTATTATGAGTTTAGATGAAGCTGTTGATCTTGTATTATTTGCTTTTGAGAATAGTACAAGCGGTGACATACTAGTACAAAAAGCTCCTGCATGTACAATCGAAGTTCTTGCTAAAGCAGTTACAGAACTGTTTGAACCTGGAAATGAAATTAAAGTTATTGGTATTCGTCATGGTGAAAAGATGTATGAAACACTTCTTACAAATGAAGAGTGTGCAAACGCTATAGATATGGGTGATTTTTATCGTGTACCATGTGATAAGCGTGACCTAAATTATGATAAATACTTTAAAGAAGGGGATATTGAGCGTAATACTCTTACAGAATTTAATTCAAGTAATACAGAGCTTTTAAATGTAGAACAGGTAAAAGAAAAATTATTATCTCTTTCTTATATCAGAGAAGAGCTTGCTAAGTGGGAACAAGAAAAAAATAAAAAATTATAGTAAGATAAAATTTTTATTATAGATTGGAGAAATTATGAAGATATTAGTAACAGGAGCTAAAGGCTTCGTAGGAAAGAATCTGGTATCTAATCTTTATAATATCAAAGATGGAAAGAATCGTACCAGAGATTTAAAAATAGATGAAATTTTTGAATATGATATTGATACAGAACTTAGTTTATTAGATACATATTGCAAAGAATGTGATTTTGTATTTAATCTTGCAGGGGTAAATCGCCCTAAAGATCAGTCAGAGTTTATGACAGGGAACTTTGGATTTGCATCTACTTTATTAGATACATTGAAAAAATATAAAAATAATTGTACAGTCATGCTTTCTTCTTCTATACAAGCAACTTTAATTGGTCGATATGGAGAGTCTGATTATGGAAAATCTAAATTAGCAGGAGAAGAATTATTCTTTGATTATGGAAAAGAAACAGGGGCAAAAGTTCTTATTTATCGTTTCCCAAATCTTTTTGGAAAATGGTGCAGACCCAATTATAACAGTGCCGTAGCTACTTTTTGTAATAATATTGCTAATGATATTCCTATTCAAGTAAATGATAGAAGTACAGAGTTAGAGCTTCTTTATATTGATGATTTAATAGAAGAAATGTTAGATGCATTGGAAGAAAAAGAACATTATTGTGAGTTTGATGGAGTAAAAGCAGTAGGAAATGAAGAGGGAAGATACTGTTATGTTCCTACTACACATCATGCAACTTTAGGAGAAATTATTGATTTACTAGATTCTTTTAAGAATCAGCCAACAAGCCTTGTTGTTCCAGAAATACCAAGTAATTCTTTTGCAAAGAAGTTGTACTCTACATATCTTTCATATTTACCAAAGGAAAAAGTAAGTTTTTCTTTAAAGATGAATATAGATGAAAGAGGAAGCTTTACAGAACTTTTGAAATCAGATAAATGTGGGCAAGTTTCTGTTAATATTAGTAAACCAGGAATTACAAAGGGAGAACACTGGCATAATAGTAAATGGGAATTCTTTATAGTTGTTTCAGGACATGGACTTATTCAAGAAAGAAAGATTGGGGCTGATGAAGTGATTGAGTTTGAAGTGAGTGGGGATAAAATAGAAGCTGTACATATGTTACCAGGATATACTCATAACATTATAAATCTTTCTGAAACAGAAAATCTTGTAACTGTGATGTGGGCAAATGAAGCTTTTGATCCAAAGCATCCAGATACTTTTTTTGAAAAAGTAAATTCTTAAAACTAATATATTTGAGGTGAAGTGTATGGAAAACAAAGTTTCATTTAAAAACAATGGTAAATTAAAGCTTTTGATTATTGTAGGCACAAGACCAGAGATTATTCGTCTTGCAGCAGTTATTAAGAAGTGTAGAAAATATTTTGACTGTTTGTTAGCACATACAGGACAAAATTATGATTATAACTTAAACGGAGTATTCTTTCATGATTTAGAATTAGACGATCCAGATTATTATATGAACGCAGTTGGTAATGATCTTGGTGAAACTATGGGAAATATTATTGCAAAGAGCTATCAGTTAATGGTGGATGTAAAGCCAGATGCTGTGTTAGTTTTAGGAGATACAAATTCATGTCTTTCCGTAATAGGAGCAAAGAGATTACATATTCCAATATTCCATATGGAAGCCGGAAACAGATGTAAAGATGAATGTCTTCCAGAAGAAACTAATAGAAGAATTGTAGATATTATTTCAGATATTAATATGGCATATTCTGAACATGCGAGAAGATACCTAGCAGACTGTGGTCTTCCTAAAGAGCGTACTTATGTAACGGGATCTCCAATGGCTGAAGTATTACATGATAATCTTAAAAAGATTGAAGCATCAGATGTGCATGAAAAACTTGGGTTAGAAAAAGGAAAATATATTCTTCTTTCTGCTCATAGAGAAGAAAATATTGATACAGAAAAGAACTTCTTATCATTATTTAATGCTATCAATCAGATAGCAAAAAAATATGATATGCCTATTCTTTATTCATGTCATCCAAGAAGTAAAAAGAGATTAGAAGAAAGTGGCTTTAAACTAGATAATCGTGTTATTCAACATGAACCTTTAGGATTCCATGATTATAATTGTTTACAGATGAATGCTTTTGCAGTTATCTCAGACTCTGGTACATTACCAGAAGAATCTAGTTTCTTTACTAGTGTAGGTCATCCATTTCCAGCAGTATGTATAAGAACATCTACAGAAAGGCCAGAAGCATTGGATAAAGGATGCTTTGTTCTTGCAGGAATTGATGATAATGGATTATTACAAGCAGTTGAAGCAGCAATAGAAATGAATAATAGTGAAGACTACGGAATTCCTGTACCAGACTATGTAGAAGAAAATGTATCTACTAAAGTTGTAAAGATTATTCAAAGCTACACAGGTGTTGTTAATAAAATGGTATGGAGAAAATTTTAATTTGTATTAAAAATGTATAATACAAAATAGTGAGGAAATAAAAATGTATAATAGAATAAATTTGGAAAATAAAAAAATACTGATAACAGGAGCAGCTGGTTTTATTGGATCAAATCTTGTATTAGAACTTTTGAAAACTCAGTCATCAGTTAATATTATAGGAATTGATAATTTAAATAATTATTATGATGTATCTATTAAGGAATATCGTTTAAATGAAATTAAGAAATTAGCTGAAGAATATTCTGATTCTAGTTGGACATTTATTAAGGGAAGTATTTCTGATAAAGAATTGATTAATAAAATATTTGATGAATATAAACCTGAAGTAGTTGTTAATCTTGCTGCACAGGCGGGTGTACGTTATTCAATTTCAAATCCTGATGCATATATAGAATCAAATCTTATTGGATTTTATAATATACTTGAAGCTTGTCGTCATTCTTATGATAATGGAGAATCTGGAGTTGAGCATTTAATATATGCATCTTCTTCATCTGTTTATGGATCAAATAAGAAAATTCCATATTCTACGGATGATAAGGTAGACAACCCAGTATCCCTTTATGCAGCAACAAAAAAGAGTAATGAACTTATGGCTCATGCATATTCAAAATTGTATAATATTCCTTCTACAGGACTTCGTTTCTTTACAGTTTATGGTCCGGCAGGACGTCCAGATATGGCGTATTTTGGATTCACTAATAAACTTAGAGAAGGAAAAATAATAGAAATTTTTAATTATGGAAATTGTAAGAGAGACTTTACTTACGTAGATGATATTGTTGAAGGAGTAAAACGTGTTATGGAGAAGCCACCTGTGAAGATTAAAGGTGAAGACGGGTTACCTGTTCCTCCATATGCGGTTTATAACATAGGAAATAATAATCCTGAAAATCTTCTTGATTTTGTAGATATTCTTCAACAAGAATTGATTCGTGCAGGAGTATTACCTTCAGATTATGATTTTGAAGCACATAAAAAATTGGTTCCAATGCAACCAGGAGATGTGCCTATAACATATGCAGATACAACTGCATTAGAAAGAGACTTTGGTTTTAAGCCATCAACAAGTTTACGAGAAGGACTTCGTAAGTTTGCTGAATGGTATAAAGAGTTTTATATGAACTAATCAATCTATAATTAGAAAGAGGAAGAGTAAATGAGAGAGTTTAAAGATTTAAAGATTGCAGTAGCAGGAACTGGGTATGTTGGTTTATCCATTGCGACGTTATTAGCACAGCATCATGAAGTAGTTGCTGTAGACATTGTTCATGAAAAAGTTGAATTAATTAATAATAAAAAATCACCTATTCAAGATGATTATATAGAAAAGTATTTAGCTGAAAAAGATTTAAATCTCACAGCTACTTTAGATGCTGAAAGTGCATATAAAGATGCTGATTTTGTTGTTATTGCTGCGCCTACAAATTATGATAGCAAAAAGAATTTCTTTGATACATCTGCAGTAGAGGCAGTTATTCAGCTTGTTATTAAATATAATCCAGATGCTATAATGGTTATTAAATCTACTATACCAGTAGGTTTTACAGCGCATGTTAGAGAAAAATATCATTGTGATAATATTATATTTAGTCCAGAGTTCCTTCGTGAATCAAAGGCTTTATATGACAACTTATACCCATCAAGAATTATAGTTGGAACAGATGTTGAAAATGCTCGTTTAGTAAAAGCTGCACATGTCTTTGCAGAACTTCTTAAAGAAGGAGCAATAAAAGAAGATGTTGATACATTATTTATGGGATTCACTGAAGCTGAAGCTGTAAAATTATTTGCAAATACATATTTAGCACTTCGAGTTTCTTATTTTAATGAATTAGATACCTATGCAGAAATGAAAGGTCTAGATACACAGCAAATTATAACTGGAGTTTGTTTAGATCCACGTATTGGCTCTCATTATAATAATCCATCTTTTGGGTATGGTGGATATTGTTTGCCTAAAGATACAAAGCAGCTTCTTTCTAATTATGAAGATGTGCCTCAAAATATGATGTCTGCTATTGTTGACTCAAATAGAACACGTAAGGATTTTATAGCAGATAGGGTATTGTTTATGGCTGGATATTACGATTATTGTGATCATGGAGATTATGCAGCAGATAATGAAAAAGAATGTGTTATTGGAGTTTATCGTTTAACGATGAAGTCAAATTCAGATAACTTCCGTCAGTCATCAATTCAAGGAGTCATGAAACGTATCAAGGCCAAAGGAGCAACAGTAATTGTATATGAGCCAACATTGGAAAGTGGATCTACATTCTTTGGATCAAAAGTTGTAAATGATCTAAGCGAGTTTAAGGAAATGAGTGAAGCAATTATTGCAAATAGATATGATTCTGTATTGGATGATGTAAGAGAAAAAGTTTATACAAGAGATATTTTTGAAAGAGATTAAAAGATTTAAATAATGCTATACTTGCTTTTGAATAATATAAAAAGTAAAATATACATATGTAAACATTTTACAAAGAATTAAAAATGAAAGGGAGTTAGCTATGAAGGGGACGTATAGCTGTAAAGAGTTAGCTGAAAAATTTAAATTTAGTGGGGAACTTATAAATTCAGAAAGGCATATATGTGGTCATATAAATGATACTCATATACTAAAATTTAAGCAATCTGATGGGACTTTAAAGAAATATATACTTCAAAGAATTAATACAGATGTTTTTCCAGCTGTTGATGAACTAATGAATAATATATATGGTGTTACTAAACATATTTCTAAGAAGGTTCAAGAAGAAGGTGGAGACGTAACAAGAGAAGGGTTACGTTTAGTACCAACAGTGGATGAAAAGTTATATTATAGAACAGAAGAAGGGGACTGTTTTAGAGCTTATCATTTTATAGAAGGTGCAACAACTTATATGATGGTAGAAAATCCAATGGATTTTTATAAATGTGGAAAAGCTTTAGGAAAGTTCCAAAGCCAACTTTCAGATTTTCCAGCGGATACTGTATATGAAATAATACCAGATTTCCACAATACAAGAAAGAGATATAATGATTTTCTTGAAGCAGTAAAAAATGATCTTTGTGATAGAGTTAAAGATGTACAAGCTGAGATTGATTTTATTATGACAAGAGAAAAAGAAACTGGAGTTTTAGTAGATTTATTAAATGAAGGTAAACTTCCACTTAGAGTTACTCATAATGATACAAAGTTCAATAATATAATGATAGATGATAAAACAGGGGATGCAATCTGTGTTATAGATTTAGATACAGTTATGCCAGGGTTATCGTTATATGATTATGGTGATTCTATACGTTCAGGAGCAACTACTGCTTTAGAAGATGAGGCAGACTTATCAAAAGTAAATTTTGATATTAACTTATTTGAGTTATTTACAAAGGGTTTCTTAGAATCCTGTGGAGAGGCGTTAACTGAAACAGAAATTGAATACTTACCTTTTTCAGCTAAGCTTATAACTTTAGAACTTTCTATGAGGTTCCTTATGGATCATATAAATGGAGATAAATATTTCCAAATTCATAGACCTAATCATAATCTAGAAAGAGCTAGAAACCAATTAAAGCTTGTATCTGATATGGAAGAAGTTATGGAAGATATGAAGGATATAGTTAATAAGTATATATAGTATAAGCATGCATGACTTTATTAAGTTGTGCATGTTTTTTACATACAGTGACATAATATGAAAAATATATTATTATAAAGTAAGAACCATTGCAAAAATAATTTCTTAAGTGGTGGTAAATAAATGAAGAAGGAAAAAATATTAGAAATGACTAAGAAGTACAAAGAAACAATTTTGTATTTAATTTTTGGAGTATTGTCTACTGTGGTAAATATAGTGACATATGTATTCTTTGGTAGAGTAGTTGGGTTAAATTATTTAGTTGCAAATTTAATAGCATGGATTATGGCTGTATTTTTTGCGTATATAACAAATAAATTTTGGGTTTTTGGTAGTAAAGAAATTAAATTTAATTACGTATTAAAAGAAATTTCTTCTTTTGTTGGGTGTAGACTTTTTTCTGGTGGTATAGAGATGCTTATCATGTTTATTATGATAAGCGTGTTAAATATTAATGATTTTGTTGTTAAAATTGTAACTAATGTTATTGTAGTAATATTAAATTATATTTTTAGTAAGCTAGTGATATTTAGAAATAACATTTAATTTTTTGAATTAATTTAGGAAGTCGGAGGAAATAATATTGAAGATTGCAGTATTAGTACCATGTTATAATGAAGAACTTACTATTGGTAATGTAATAGATGATTTTAAAAATGTAATTCCAGAAGCGGATATTTATGTATATGACAATAATTCAACTGATAGAACAGCGTTAATTGCAAAGGAAAAAGGAGCTATAGTAATACCAGAATATAGACAGGGTAAAGGGAACGTAGTTAGGAGTATGTTTAGACATATAGAAGCAGATTGCTATATAATGGTTGATGGGGATGACACATATCCAGCCAAAGATGCATTAAGATTAGCTCAATTGATTATAGATGGAAAAGCTGATATGGCTATAGGAGATAGATTATCTAGTACTTACTTTACAGAAAATAAGAGAGCCTTTCATAACTTTGGGAATAAGCTAGTTAGGTTATTAATAAATAAAATATTTAAAAATGAAATAAAGGATATAATGACAGGATGTAGGGCTTTTAGTAGGCGATTTGTAAAGTCTTTTCCTGTTTTATCAAATGGATTTGAAATTGAAACTGAAATGAGTATACATGCTTTAGATAAAAGGTTCTTGATTAGTGAGATTCCTATATCTTATAGAGATAGACCAGAAGGAAGTGAGTCAAAGTTGAGTACGTTTAGTGATGGATATAAAGTTTTGAAGACAATAATTAAGCTATATAAAGATTATAAACCTATATCATTTTTTGGATTTGTATCATTATTATTTTTTATTATCAGTGGTTTAATGTTTGTTCCTATATTGGTGGAATATTTAAATACGGGGTTAGTAGCTAGGTTTCCAACGCTTATAGTATCCGTAGGATTAGGAGTAGCAGCATTATTGTCTTTAGTATGTGGCTTAATCTTAGATACAGTAAAAAAACATTCGGATCAATTTTATGAATTAGAACTTAATAGGATTGAGTCAGAAGAAAGGAATTAGTTTATGAAGGTTAAAATAAGAAATGTTTTTAAAATATATGTTATTTTAATTGTATCTTTTGTTTCAATGTTGATATTAGCATATTCGATTCCTAATGAAAGAATATCAGAAAATGTAAAAGAATCATTGGTTGTTTTGAGTAAGGAAGGAGTTTATCCTAGGTTTTTTTTAAATGATGAGGGAAGCCAATTAGATAACTTTACAGATACGCTAATGTTGAATACTGCAGTTTATTCAGATGGAGATAATGCAGTAAAATCTGCAATGAAGAATGGTAATGCATATACAGATAATCAAGATGATAATGAGATTGATGAACTTTTTGCATATTTAAATAATGAAAAGATTGAAACAAGTGAATATGGTAGATATTGGCACGGATATTTGGTTTTATTAAAGCCATTATTATTCTTTTTTAATTATTCTCAAATTAGATATTTAAATATATTTGTGTTGGTTGGTTTATTTATATCAGTTAATATATTAATAAAAAATAGAATTGGAACTAAATACATGATTGCTTTTTTTATTTCTGTAATGATGTCAATGTTTTGGATTATACCAATGTCGCTTCAATTTTCTAGTATATACTATATAATGTTTTTATCATTAGTTTTTTTATTAAAAAATTATGATTGGTTAAAAGAGAAAAAATTGATTCCGTATTTATTTTTTGTTGTAGGAGCTTGTACAAGTTTTTTAGATTTGCTTACAGCACCTTTGATTACCTTAGGAATATTGTTAGTAACATACTTGCTATTTGAAGATGAAGAAAATAGTATTATTTATAAGGTGAAAGAAATAATTTGTGATTCAATAATGTGGACTATGGGGTATGGGTTAACCTGGGCAAGTAAATGGATATTAGGAAGTTTAATATTAGGGAAAAATATATTATCAGAAGCTATAAATCAAGCAGCTTATAGAACATCTTCAGTATATAATGGACAAAATATAAGTTTATTGGAAGTTATAAAGAAAAATATGGTATTATATTTTAATGAAACTTCAATAAAAATACTCCTTTTAATAGGTATTGTATTAATAATTATGTTATTATTTAAGAGGATAAGATTTAAATATATAATTAATAAAATACCAGTACTATTATTAGCAGCATATCCTATAATATGGTTTATAGTACTTTCCAATCATTCGGATATTCACTATTGGTTTACATATAGATCATTAATGATTAGTTTGTATTCAATAATAAGTTTGCTACTTTGTTTTATTGACTTTAATAAAATAGAAAGTTAATGAATATAGAATACAATAAATTTATTAATTTGTTATTTTTAAATATAATATAGTAATTGGAGGTAATAAATATGTCAATTTTAGTTACAGGAGGGGCAGGATATATTGGCTCACATACATCTATCGAACTATTACAAGCAGGTTATGATATTGTAATAGTTGATAATTTTTGTAATAGTAAACCAGAATCATTAAATAGAATAGAGGAACTAACAGGGAAGAAGCCTAAGTTTTATGAGGTTGATATCTTAGATAGGGAAGGTCTTAATAAAGTATTTGATGAAAATAATATTGAAGCAGTTATTCATTTTGCGGGATTAAAGGCTGTAGGTGAATCTGTAGAAAAACCAATAGAATATTATGAAAATAATATATCTGGTACTTTAGTTCTTTGTGATGTTATGAGAAAACATAATGTTAAAAAGATAGTATTTAGTTCATCAGCTACAGTTTACGGAATGAATAATAAGGTTCCGTTCTCAGAAGATATGCCAACAGCAAGTGCTACAAACCCTTATGGAAGTACAAAACTATTCATAGAACAAATACTTAGTGATATATATGTATCTGATAATGAATGGAGTGTTGCTTTATTAAGATACTTTAATCCAATTGGAGCACATGAAAGTGGAAGAATTGGAGAAGACCCAAATGGAATTCCAAATAACTTAATGCCATATATAACTCAAGTCGCAGTTGGTAAGAGAAAAGAGCTAAGTGTATTTGGTAATGACTATGATACACATGATGGTACAGGAGTAAGAGATTATATACATGTTGTAGATTTAGCTAAAGGTCACTTAAAAGCTGTAGGTAAGGTATTAAGTTCTAATGGTGTAGAAGCATATAATCTAGGTACAGGAATTGGATATAGTGTACTAGATGTAGTTAACAGTTTTGAAAAGGCATCAGGACAAAAGGTTCCTTATAAAATAGTAGAAAGAAGAGCTGGGGATATAGCAACTTGTTATGCAGATGCTACAAAAGCTTTAAGAGAATTAGGTTGGAAGGCTGAAAAGAATCTTGATGATATGTGTAGAGATTCATGGAGATGGCAAAAAAACAATCCAAATGGATATGACAATTAGGTAATATACTAAGCTGTATGGATAAGCTTCCATACAGCTTTTTGTTTGGGTATATTTTTTAATAAAAAGATAAGAATTTATAAGGGATAATATGGTATTATGTATAATGTAAATATGTAAGAAGGAAGGAAAGTTGTTATGAAGAGGTGGAAAAAGGTTTTAATAGTGTTAACTGTAATTTTATTTATAATAGCTGCAGGAGGATTTGGCGCTTATAAATATATAAATAGAATAAAGACTATTCAACTTAAAGGGACAAATGAAGAGCTGGGTATTTCAAGTGAAACAGAAGAAAAAAGTAAAAAAGAAAATATAACAAATATATTGTTGTTAGGAGTAGATAATGAAGAAAATGCATCAGATGCTATGATGGTATTTTCCTTAGACGAAGATACTAATACAGCGAAGCTTACATCTATAATGAGAGATTTGAGTGTAGATTTAGGACCAAATGCGAAAAAACATAAGATTAATTATGCTTATAATGTTGGTGGAGTAGAGGAATCTGTAAAAGTAGTAAATAGAGAGTTTGACTTAGATATAAATAAGTATGTTAAGGTTTCTTTTGATGGATTGGTAGATGTAATTGATTATATTGGTGGAATAAATATAAATATAACAGAAAGTGAAAGGAAAATAATAGGAGCTTCAAAGTCTGGTAATGTTACTTTAAATGGAAAGCAAGCATTAGAGTATTCAAGAATAAGAAAAATAGATAATGACTATCAAAGAACTAGTAGACAAAGAAAAGTATTGATGGCTATATTTAATAAAGCTAAAAGTATTTCCGTTTCAAGTTATCCAAAGGCACTTGCTGATTTATCATCAAATGTAGAAACAAATTTATCTACTTTTGAATTACTTGATTTAGCTAAGGCTGTTATGAGTTTAAGTAGCGATGACCTTGAAGGGTTTAGAATTCCTATAGATGGAACAAGTCATGATTCTATGGATAAAGGTATATATTATTTGGAGTGGGATAGAGCAGCAAATAAGAAAGCCATTCATGATTTTATTTATGGAACTGAAACTAATCAATAAAAACTGGTAGTATATTAATAAAGAAGTTATATCAAGAATGTACTGTCTTGATACAACTTCTTTTGTTGATTTAAGCCAGTCATTAAATGTAGATTAATTGCGTAGAAAATGTATTTGATGTATAATTAACTAATAAAATTTATAATGAAAAGTTCTTGATGAAAGTTGGGATGGAATATGAATATAACTTGGTTTAAATTGAAACAGAAACTAAAAAAAATAAAAATTTTATATGTTCCTGTAAAAGCATATAAGAATTGGAATTACAAAAGAGATAATGAAAGAAAACGACAATTGTTACAAGAAAATGGATTAGAAATTACAAGTAAAATATCAAAAGTACTTGATAATAGTGGGATTGAATACTTTTTTACATATGGGACTCTGTTAGGGTTAATTAGAAATGGTGGTTTCATGAAGCATGATATTGATCTGGATTTGGGAGTTATAAGGACAGAAGAGTTTTCATGGAATAAATTAAATAGTCTATTAACTAATGCTGGATTTAAACAGCTACATGAGTTTTCTCTTGATGGTGAAATTACTGAACAAACTTATGAGTATAAAGGAATGACAATTGATTTCTTTATATATGAAAAAGAGAATGAACATATGATTAGTTATGTATATTTTAATAAAAAAGGAATTGTAAATGAGGATCCAACTAAGAAGTTTGTATCTAAGATGATTTCATCTCAAATAAAAGAGTTTAAGTATTTAGAAATAAATAATCAAAAATATAGAATTCCAGTTAATGCAGAACGATACTTAGCTGATATATATAGTGAATCTTGGAGGATTCCAAACCCTAATTGGGTAAGTGAAGAAGGGCCAGCTTGGAATGAACTAGAAGGAAAATACGGAATATATAAAGAGATAAAGTAATTTGAAAGGGGATTTATAATATGCAAGCAATAATTTTAGCTGCCGGAATGGGAAAGAGATTAAAACAATTAACTAATAACAATACCAAATGTATGGTAAAAGTAAATGGGGTAACTATGATTGAAAGAATGTTATCTCAATTAGATAAATTAAACTTATCTAATATAACTGTAGTAGTAGGTTATAAAGGTAAAGAACTTCAAGAGTATATTTCTACTTTAAATATAAAAACAAAAATAAATTATGTAGAAAATGAAATTTATGATAAGACAAATAATATCTATTCTTTATATTTAGCAAGACATTGTCTTTTACAAGAGGATACATTATTACTTGAATCAGATTTAATATTTGAAGACTCTGTTCTAGAAAAAATAGTTAATGATCCATATCCAAGTTTAGCTTTAGTTGCTAAATATGAAAGTTGGATGGATGGGACTGTAGTAACTTTAGATGAGGAAAATAATATAACTAGATTTTTAGATAAGAAAGCATTCAAGTTTGAAGATATTCAAAACTATTATAAAACAGTTAATATCTATAAATTTAGTAAGGAGTTTTCAACTAGTCACTATGTGCCTTTCTTAGAGGCGTATAGTAAAGCACTTGGGGATAATGAATATTATGAACAAGTATTAAAGGTTATAACTTTATTAGATAAGCCTGAAATTAAAGCTACTAAATTAGGAAATGAGTCATGGTATGAAATTGATGATGTTCAAGATTTAGATATAGCAGAATCTATATTTGCACCAACAGCAGATGAGAAATTAGCTAAAATACAAGCAAGATATGGCGGATATTGGAGATATCCAGGAGTAATAGATTTTTGTTACTTAGTAAATCCTTTCTATCCACCACAAAAGTTAATGAATGAAATAAAAGCAAACTTTGAAACATTATTATGCGAATATCCATCAGGATTAGAGGTTAATAGTTTATTAGCTGCTAAATACTTTGGACTAAATAAGGAACATGTTGTAGTAGGAAATGGTGCTGCTGAGTTAATAAAATCCTTAATGGAAAGAGGAGAAGGGAAAATAGGTATGGCTATGCCTACATTCCAAGAATATCCAAATAGAAAGAATGCTGAAGATGTGGTACCTTACTATCCTAATAACAAAGACTATGCATATACTGCAATGGATTTAATGAGTTTCTATGAAGACAAAGATATTTCAACTTTATTATTGATAAATCCAGATAATCCATCAGGTAACTATATATGTAAAGATGATGTTTTAAAGTTAGCTAGATGGGCACAAAATAAAAACATAACATTTATAGTAGATGAGTCTTTTGTTGATTTTGCAGATAAGGAAGAATCACCAACTCTTTTAGAAGATTATATTTTAAATGATTATCCAGAATTGATTATTGTTAAGAGTATTTCTAAATCATTCGGTGTTCCAGGACTTCGCTTAGGAATATTAGCATCTCATAATACTAAACTTATTAGCGAATTAAAGAAAGATGTTGCTATTTGGAATATAAATTCTTTTGGAGAATTCTATATGCAAATATTTGAAAAGTATAAAGGTGATTATACAACTGCAATTGAAAAGTTTAAAGAAGTTAGAAGAGAGTATTTAGAAGAACTTTCGAATGTAAAGAATTTAAGAGTTGTGCCAACACAAGCAAATTATGTTTTATGTGAGATTTTAGGTGATAATACAGCCTATGATATAACTAAGAGATTATTAGATGAATATGACATATTTATTAAAGATTTATCTAGCAAAAAAGGATTTAATGGTCAATATATAAGAGTAGCTGTTAAGAGACCAGAAGAAAACAGGAAATTAGTTGAGGCATTAAAAACTATTTTAGAATAATATAATATTCTAATTATTGGAGGATTTAATATGGATAGTAATATTAGCTCTAAAATTTTTGGAGAAGATACTATTAATATATGTGTTCTAGGTGGAGGAAATATAGGAACTCTATTGATTGGATATTTAGGTCAAAACAGTGGAGTAAATGTAAGTTTATATACATCAAGGACTGATAAGTGGAGTAATAAAATAGATGTATATGATAGTAGTGACAATTTGAAATATACTTCAATATTAAAGAATGTTTCTTCGGATCCAAAAGAGGTTATATCTAATGCAGATATAATTATATCTACATTACCTTCACAAGTCTTTCCTGTAGTCTTAAAAAGTATTGAAGATTATATAAGAGAAGGAACTTGGATAGGAGTTATGCCAGGAAGTGGAGGAGTAGAGTTCTATTGCAAGGAGCTTATAGAGAAGAAAAAGTGCGTCTTATTTGGATTCCAAAGAGTTCATGGTATATCTAGAATAAAAGAGTATGGTCATTCTGTATATGATCTTGGAAAGAAAAAGGAGCTATTTATTGCTGCATGGCCTTCATCAGAAGTAGAGAATGTATGTTGCCTTATGGAGTCACTATTAAAGATAAAATGTACTATGCTACCTAATTATTTAAGTGTAACATTCACTCCATCTAATCCTATTTTGCACACTACAAGGTTATATGCTATGTTTAAGGATTATGAAGAGGGAGTATATTGGGATAGAAATATACAATTTTATTCAGAGTGGAATAATAAGGCTTCAGAAATGTTACTAGCATGTGATGAAGAGTTACAGAATATATGCAATGCCATAGAAGGACTGGATTTAAAAGATGTACTTTCTTTAAAAGAATATTATGAATCTGATTCTATAGAAAAAATGACTAATAAAATAAGAAGTATAGAAGCTTTTAAAGGAATAGAGTCTCCTATGATAGAAGTTAATGGAAAGTTTATTCCAGATTTTAAATCGAGATACTTTTTAGAAGATTATCCATACGGACTTTGTATTATAAAAGGATTTGGAGATGTCGCAGGAATAAAAACACCATCTATAGATAAAGTTCTAGCTTGGTATGAGAAAGTTAGCAATGTAGAGTATTATGTTGATGGAAAGTTTATAGGTAAAGATTTAAAGGATTTACCTATGCCTGAAAATTATGGATTGAATTCAGTTGAAGATATTGTTAGGTATTATAGTAAATGAAATAGTAGTAACTTATTATATTAGTAAAGTGGGAGAAGAAAATGAGAGTTGAAGAAATTAAACAATCCTATTTAAATGTTAGTGGAAAGATATATAATTCTGAATTTATTAATCTTGCTAATATAAAAGACAATAGAATTGCATTAGATAAAAGAACACTATTCTTAACTGAGAAAGAGAAGGATTACTTAAATTCAAATCCAATAGAAGGTTTTGAAGATGTGATTTACATATTTAAGTACAAAGAATCTTATGGAATAGTTTGTGATGTGCCAATAAGTGAATATAAAGAAGATAAAATTAAGTGTCATGAATTGGTTATACCTGAAACAATTCAAGGAATGTTAAGTAATTTACATGGATATAATTGTGAAGCAGCACCGACTTTATTAGCTCATAGAAAAAAAGTGGATTATGAAAAATATATAAATAATAATAAATATTCAAATAAATATATATTTCCTGATTTAGAGATATTTGTTTTGGATGGAGAAAATGCAAAGGAGATAATCGAAGAATTTAAGGAAATAGATACGTTCTATGTGGCAGATGGACATCATCGTTTATATACAACATCTTTATCTAATTTTAAGAATTCTGTTTTATCTTGCGTGATAAGTTTTGAGTATTTAGACATATTGCCTATTCATCGTATACTAAATAATATAGATGCACAGGTTTTTGAAAGAGGAAAAGAGTTTATATATAGTAGGTTTGAAGTAGAGTCTGCCGATGTGCCGTTATCAAAAGGAAAGATTAGGATAACATATAATGAAGAAAGTTTTGTTGTAAATTTAATTGAATTAAATTCTGATGCTTTTTGGAATAATGATATCTATCGTTTAAATACGCAAATTATTTCACAGGCATTTAGAATATTTGATACATCTAAGATTAAATATGTATCAGACTTAGAAGTATCTGATGGTGAGTTTAGATTAGATCATAAGGATATGTTAATTGAAACATATCCAGTAGGAAAAGATGAGTTTGTTGAGTGTGCAAATAACAAGTGTATTATGCCACCAAAATCAACGTGGTTTTCACCTAAATTTCCATCATTTTTAATATTTAAACAGTATCAATAAATGAAAAGAACAAAGAAATTATATAATTTCTTTGTTCTTATTTTATTTTCTAAGTAATTTTAAATAAATAAAGCTTCTTAATTTATTAGGCATTAAGCTTACCATAATATGAGATGAAGAAGAGATTATTAAATCTCCTAGTGAATATAAGCCAATTTTATGAAATAATTTTTTTGCTTCAATTGACTTTTTTAAATAATCATATCCTCCACGGCGTTCAAACATATCTAAACCAGTTCTTGCATATACTAAAGGCTTTGAGATATTTTTAGCCTTACATCCATTAACTAGCATACGAGCCCATAAGTAATAATCTTCAAAACCATTAGGGGGTTGGTAATTACCAGCTTCTAATACTTTAGACTTTTTATACATAACAGTCATATGGTTAAATGGATTTCTTTTTCTAGCAAAGTTATAGATATCATTATGCTCTAAAGGTACATTTCTTTCGGATAAAACATTATTAGGTGTACTTTCAAACTCAATAATACAGCTTCCTAAGATATCTAAATCTGTATTCTTTTCAAATTCTTTTAGTTGAACTTCAAATCTGTCAGGAGCACATATGTCATCAGTATCCATTCTAGCTATAAGTTCATGTGAGCAGTTTTCTACACCAATTGCTAAAGCTTTACCTAAGCCTTGATTGATTTCTAAAGGAACAGTTTTTAGTATATTAGGATATTTGTTAATATATTCATCTATAATGTTATCTAATTCTTCGGTTAGTGGTCCGTCTTTCACAATTACGATTTCAGTTGGTATTATACTTTGTTCAAATAGACTTTTCATACATAAAGAAAAGTATTCTGGTTTTTCTTTTTTATATATTGACATAAGAACAGAAAAGTTCATAATTTGTCCTCCTAAATTTAATGTAATATTAACTTAATTATAGTTATAAAGAAGGATTATATCAAGAAGAATGGTAAATATATGTATAATCGAGATTGTTGAATATATGTAAAGTTCTTAAAATGTAGTATTCTTGACAATATATTTAATAAAAACGTATAATACTAATATTGAAACTTTCTAGAATTAAGGTGTTTACAGTGATAAGAAGGTTAAATATGAGTTAAAGTTAAGGAGAATTATCATGTCGATAAAATCTTGGTTAAAAGGGAATTCGTTACTTAATTCAGCTATATGGTATACAGTTGGAACATTTATATTAAAAGGAGTTAACTTTTTTACAATACCTATATTTACAAGATTACTATCAACTGAAGACTATGGAGTAGTTACCATATATTCAACATGGAGTGCAATATTTGCTATTATTGTTGGTATAGGAATAAATAGTACAGTTGGGAGCGCTAGAGCTAACTTGGAAGATGATGAATATAAGGAATATCTTTCAAGTACTTTATTTTTAGGAACAATTAGTTTTGCTGTTGTTTCATTTATTGTATTGATATTTAGAAATCAAGTTTCAAATATGATAGGGTTTGGATTCAATTTAGTAATTATATTACTATTTGAAAGCTTTTTTACTTTTGTTATTAATTTTGTTACTTCAGTATTTACATTTGATAAAAATCATAAAGCATATATATTATCTTCTGTTGTAGTAACAATAATAAATGTATCTATATCAGTAATGCTTATTACGTCTATGAATAGTGATAAGTACTTTGGAAAAATTTGTGGAAGCGCAATATCGGCAATTATAGTTGGATTATTTTTATATATTAAAATAATATTAAGGGGAAGAAAGCTAATAAGCCTTAAGTATTGGAAATTCTGCCTACCAATAGCAATACCTTTAATATTTCATAATCTATCACATTTAGTGTTGAATCAAGCAGATAAGATAATGCTTCAAAAGATGACAACTGAAGCAGCTGTAGGTATATATGGATTTACATATACTATAGGAAGTTTGATTAATACTATACAATTAGCTATTAATAGTGCATGGGTTCCTTGGTATTATGATGGATTGAAGTTAGATGATAAAGAGGGAATAAAAGAAAAGTCAAAAATATATATTGCTGTGTTTACAACTATGACAGTATTGTTTATTTTAGGAGTTCCAGAGGTGGTAAAGATATTTTCTAGTCAAGAATATTGGACGGGTATACCACTATTACCTATAATTATAATAGGATATTATTTTGTGTTTTTATATACTTTCCCATCAAATTATCAATTTTATATAAGAAAAACTAAATTTATTGCTATGGCAACAATATTATCTGGACTTGTTAACATTGCTATTAATGCTATTTTGATTCCTAAAATGGGGGTATATGGAGCAGCTATTGCTACATTAATAGCATATATAGTGTTATTCTTGGTTCATCATTTTATTGTTACATTTAAATATAAGCATAGTGACTTTCCTTTTACGTATTATCTAGTAGGAGTAGGTATAGTTTTATTGGCAGCGTTAATATTCTATGTGTTTATAGATTATTTTGTAATAAGATGGGCACTAATGTTTATTATAGGATTGGTTTGGGTAAAAATAGGACTAGGAATATATAAAAAAATGAATTGTAAATAAGTTGAATAAGATAAAAATATTTATAGGATGAGGTGTATTATGCCTAAGGTAAGTATTGTAGTTCCTATATATAACTCTGAAAAAGAATTGCCAAGATGCATAGATAGTATATTAAGGCAAACTTATTCGGATTTTGAGTTGATATTGATTAATGATGGCTCTAAAGATGGAAGTTTAAATATATTAAAGGAATATGAGCAAAAGGATAAAAGAGTTATAGTTATAGATAATGAAAATAATGGTGTTTCTGAAACTAGAAATATAGGAATAAGAAGAGCTAGTGGTGATTATATAGCTTTTGTTGACTCAGATGATTATATTGAAAACAATATGATGGAAGCTTTAGTTAAAAGTATAGAAGAACAAAATGCGGATTTGGTTATATGTGGGTTGTATATAGATGTACTTAAAGGGCAAGAAGTAAAAACATCAACTCAAACTTTTGAATATAATGTATCGTTAGATAAAAGAGATATAGCATTAAAGGTTTTAGATAGGTTAAATGGGACTTATATAAATTCCCCTATAAATAAACTTTATAAAAAATCTATATTGATAGATAATAATATATATATGGATAATACCATTGATTTGGGTGAAGATTTACTTTTTAATATTGAATATTTAAGCTATTGTAGCAGTGTTATATTTGAAGAAAAGTGTTTCTATCATTATTGTATGAAATCAGAAGATAGTCTTACTGCAAAATATAGAGAAAATAAGTTAGAACTAATGAAGAGAATGTATGATGGAATAAGGGAGTATATGCTTGAATCTAGGGTTACAGAAGATGAATTATATAAACTAGATAATTTATTTATAAAGTTTATATATTCTGTATTATTAGATTTGCATAATTCAAGTTGTAAATATACCTTTAAAGAAAAATTAGGGTTTATACAAAGAGTTACTAGAAAATATAGAGATATAATAGATAGAACTCATAATCTAGGATACTTTTATGGATTATTAAAATTGTCTTTAAAAGTGCCGATTTTAACGTATTTAGTTAGTAAAATGATATATATAGTAAAAAATAGAGCAAGAGATAAAATGTATGGGTAAAGGTAGGAGGAACAACGTGGACAGTATTAATAAGTTATTTCAAATGAAATTTATTAAAGACAGTATTTATTTTAAAGTAGTATTTTGTATTTGGCAGTTAGTGCATTTAATAGCTATGGCGCAGCCATATACAGGAGTAGTAGCCCCTATAATAATTATATGGGGAATGCTAATTTTGATAAAAAATGTGATTATAGATAAGAATTTAATTGATAAAAGAGTTAGATATCTTCTATATGCCTTTTTATTGTCATATGTAGTTACCATTATAATTAATATCAAGCTAAATTTAATTGGTAATCTTAAGACTTTAGTTTGGTATAGTATACTAATATTTGTTATATTTATTACAGATAAACAAAAAGAAATAGAAGGTGTAAAAAAAGATATAGATACTATTGCAAAGGTTGTAACTAAAACTACTTTTGTTATGTCTTTAGTATCCTTATTAATGTTCGTTTTTAGAATGTGCTTCTGGGTTTATAGAGTTGATGGAGCTAAGATACCGCAGGGATATTTTGCAGCTAGACTATGGGGGATTTTTATAGATCCGAATCAAGGTTGTGTAGTAGCACTAATATCTATCATATTATCAATAATTATTATAAAAAGAAAAGCTATGAAAAAGTTTTTCCCTATAACGAATATAGTTATTCAATATTGTTTCCTTATATTAACTGGATCTAGAGGTGGAGAAATAGCGTTCTTCTTTTCGGGAATATGCTTAGTTTATATATTATTTAATAAGAATAATTATTATAAGTTTATTAAAATGAATCCTATTCGAGTTATAGCATTAGTATTAACAGGAATTGTTTTGTCTTGTACAGTTATATTGACTTTTAGACAAACTAGAAAAATATTAACTGTTATTCCTAAGACGTTATATAAAATAGAAGCTTCCATAAGTGGAGTGATATCTGAGGAAGATGATGAAGATAGCGAAGACGATGGATTTGATATAAATATAGATAGGGCAGATGTTGGTGGTGAAAACTTCTCAAATGGTAGGATACAGTTATGGTTAGATGGGGTGAAGTTATCTAGATATTCGCCTGTATTTGGATTTGGGGATAGGAATATAAGAACTAAAGCTGGGGAATTAACTCCAGGTTCTACATTAGAAAAACAATTTGTACATAATGGATTTATACATATGCTTTTAGCAGGAGGATGGTTAGCTTTCTTGTTAATGATGGCAATTATAATCATTATTTTAAGCAAATCGTTTAGGATTTTCTTTGCAAAAAAAGAGTATAACGAAGATATATGCATATTCGACCTAATGGGAATTTTAATAGGAATTTTGCTAGTAACAACAATGTTTTTAACTGAAGTGTTTTATATGAATTCATTTGCGGCGGTAATGTTCTGGTTCTTTATGGGGAATATAGTATATTTTCAAAACAATTGTAAAAGTATAAAAAGTATTTAGAGGGTTTAGAATGAATAGTGAGATAAAACTTTCAATTATTGTTCCTGTATACAACGTAGTTACATATATAGATGAATGCTTAAATAGTATTATAAAATCATATAAATCTGGTATAGAAGTAATACTTGTAGATGATGGCTCAAATGATGGAAGTGAAAATAAGTGTGATTTTTATGCAGATAAGTATGAATATATTAAAGTTATTCATCAAGAAAATGGAGGCCTTTCTGTAGCTAGAAACGTAGGAATAGAGAATTCTATAGGAAAGTATATATGGTTTGTAGATAGTGATGATTATATATCTGAGACTTCGATAAATGATATATATATAGCTATTGATAAGAATAAGGATTTAATTATTGGAGAATATGAATCTTTTTATCCTGACGGAAAGAGGATTATACCTGAAGTAGCTAAAAGTGAGCGAGATATATTACCTTACGAATATTTTATGAAATTAGGAAGCGTTAGTTATGCTGCAGTAAAATTTATAGTTAAGAGGGAAATCATTATAAGAAATAAATTATGGTTTGAAAAAGGAATTTATCATGAGGATGAGGATTGGACTCCAAGAGTACTATGTCATACAAGCAGTTTTATGATTTTAGATAGAATGATATATCACTATAGGTTAGGTAATGAAAATTCTATAATGGGTATGTTAAATCCAAAAAAAGTATATGATAAGCTAAAGGTAAGTAAAAGATTATATGAGTATGGTGATTTTAACAAGCTGTCAGCTGAAGAGAAAGGTTTCTTAAAGTTTAGGGCTGAGTATATGTATATAGCAGCATTAAATGAATATTCTTTATATTCTTCAGAGGAAAGAAAAAAGATGAAAAATGAATTTAAGAAATATAAATATATAATTAAAAATAATGGAAAAAAATCAAAGATTGTACTTAATACCATGAATTTATTGGGAGTGTTTTATACTTCAAAATTGCTAAGGTTAAGAAATTCCATAAAGTGATAACTTAAGAAGTTTGTAATTTTTAGAAAATATATAAGGTATATAATTTATAGGAGGACTATAGTAAAATATAGGACCTCCTATAAATTATATAGTGCTGAAATATAGTTTAAGGTATAGAATATTAGGAATTATTGTTTTTTATAATATTATATGATAACATTAATACATTAAACTATAGTAAAAAATGTGATCAATAAACGCTAGATGAGGACTAATTTTAACCATTTTGGGAGGAAAATATGAAAGAGAAGATGCTTGGGTTAAAGCGAACAGTTATGTTTGTAACAACCTGTATCATATTATTATCAAATACATTACTATTTGGATATGCTTGGCAAAGTAGTTATAGTGATACCATCATTTTGCCTTTTTATAGAAGGGGGAATATATTAGTAATAGTTATTTACGGATTGCTATTATATATATTTACTAAAATATATAGCGGATATAAGATTGGATTTATCAAATTATCAGAAATCATATATTCACAAGTATTATCACTATTATTCGTAAATGTAGTAACATATTTACAAATAAGTTTAATTGGTAGAAGATTTTTAAGTTTGTCTCCTATGTTATGGATGACTGGAATTCAAATTATAGTAATAATAGTTTGGGCGATTTTAACCAATAAATTATATTTTTTTATTTATCCACCAAGAAAGACTATGCTAGTACATGATGGTGCTGATTCGGAATTGATAATAAAGAAAATGATTAATCATAAAGAGAAGTTTACAATAACTCATAAAGCATCTATAAAAGATGGCGTTAAGGAGATATGTGATTCTTTAGCTGATTTTGATGCAGTAGTTATAAATGGCGTAAATGTTAAAGATAGAAATTCTATAATTCAATATTGTTATGAAAGAAGTATTAGAGTATATATAGTTCCAACAGTAGAGGACATAATATTAAGGAATAGCAATACAATTCATCTATTTGATACTCCAATGTTCCTACTTAGAAATAGGGGATTATCGCCAGAAAATAGATTTGCAAAGAGATTGATAGATATATTATTCTCAGGATTTGCTTTGATTGTATTATCGCCTATTATGATTATTGTTGCATTGTTAATTAAATTATATGATGGTGGTCCAGCATTATTCAAACAAAAGCGTCTAACTATTGATGGGAAAGTTTTTGAAGTATACAAGTTTAGAAGTATGATAGTCGATGCAGAAAAAGATGGTGTTGCACGTTTAGCTAGTAAAAATGATAATAGAATAACACCTATAGGTAAATTTATTAGAGCAGTTAGACTAGATGAACTTCCTCAACTATTAAATATATTAAAGGGTGATATGTCTATAGTAGGTCCACGTCCAGAGAGACCGGAGATAGCAGAGGAATATATGAAAGATATGCCAGAGTTTGCATATAGACTAAAAGTTAAAGCAGGATTGACTGGTTATGCACAAATATTAGGAAAATATAATACAACTCCGAGGGATAAGCTTTTATTAGATATGATGTATATTGAGAAATATTCATTGTTTTTAGATATTAAGCTTATGTTGATGACTATAAAGATATTATTTATGTCTGAGAGTACAGAGGGAGTAGATGATGGAACAATAATTCCTAAATAAGCTTTGATTTAAAAAGGTTTATGTAGACGATAAAAATCGTCTATATAAACCTTTTTCTTACATGATTAGTTAACATAAAGTAGTATATGTGATAAAATAAAACTATATGTGATTAAGAAAATTTATTAATTATAAATTAGAAATGAGGGGGATATATAGTGAAGAGGTTTGCGGCAGCTATTGTGATAATTTTCGCATTAGGACAAGTTATACTACCAAGTTTTGTTGTACAAGCTACTATTAATACTGAAATTGTTCATCAAGATGAAGTAGAAGAAGGTTCAGAAAGTGATAGCATATCATCTGAAGAAGATTTAAAAGCTAGCGATATAGGAGATTTAAAGTATTCTACTGAGAAGAGAGTACAAAAATCAGTCTATAAAATGTCTCAATATGATCCTAATATGGAGAAAGAAGAATTTGCAGATGATATAAATTCAATGCAAAATATAGACTACTTAATAAATAAGACAGATAGTAAGTTTGAGATTGCGTTAGCCTTTGAAGATGGAAGCTATTCTTATTTTGATTCTACAAATGATATTAATGATGCTATAAAAATAGCAAACAATGTTGAAAAAAAAGTAAAAAGTAATGTTATACCATGTGTAATAGACTCTAATGGGGTAGTTGTTTATTCAACTAATGCAATGGGAAGAATCTTAAAGCATATAGGTGGAAAACCTTATTATGGTGTAAATAAAAATACTAGTATTTATAAAAATTCTAATTTGACTAATGAAATAAATTATATAAATCAAGGATATGTAGATGATGTACCAATAATAGTAAATCAAGCAAATTCAGCTAAAATACAAGTTTCTGGACAAATAGGTTGGGTTAATAAAAATGTTAATGCTCAAGAGTATGATTTAATAGTAGTGCCATTAAATCAAGCGTATAATCCAAGTTATTATCAATCAATTAATGGAATCTTATATCATTGGATATCTACAGATATAACTAATAAAAATATGACAGCTGGGCATAAGGTAGCTGTAGGAGTTGCACCTCAATGGATGGTCAATGAAAGAAAGTATTATAGTTATGATGGTAAATACTTCTACAATTCTTTAAACGAAGTAATGGATGACTTAAAGGCTGATAGTAATGGAAGAGCAGTAAATAAGAATAATCCATATTACAATTACTATTTATATTTACCATTTAGAAGCAAGACAAGCTATAGTGCTTCTGATATAGATAGATTTATATCTCAAAAAGCACCATCAAATAGTGCTTTAAGAGGTAGTGGGAAAGGCTTTATATCAGCTCAAGATAAATATGGATCAAATGCTATGCTAATGCTAGGTATTGCAATAAATGAGTCTAATTGGGGAACATCCAATTATGCTATAAATAAAAATAACTTATTTGGATTAGGTGCATATGATTCGAATCCAAATGATTCATTTGCGTATAAATCAGTAGGTCATTGTATTGAAGAGTTTGGAAACTATTGGGTTTCAAAAGGATACTCAGATCCGCAAGATTGGAGATATATGGGCGGATACTTAGGAACTAAAGATTTGGGCTTTAATGTTAAATATGCTTCTGACCCTTTCTGGGGAGAAAAGGCAGCATCATATGCTTTTCTTGCAGATAGAACACTAAGCAACAATAATATTTCGTTATTGAATGATTATAATCAATACCAATTAGCTATAGTTAATAGCCCAACAACAGTTCAATTTAGTAATGCAAATACTTTATACAACGTAAAGAGCGGAAAAGTAAGTAATTGTGGATTAGTTGGAGAGAGTATTCTTTTAACTAGTAATGTAAAGCAAAAGTGGGGATCTGGATATAGATATGAAATTAATCCAGCTAGAACATCAGCATTACCGTTAACAGGTGGAAGTGAGTTTAATGGTCTTTATGATTGGAATACAAAAGGATATATAGATGCTACAAAAGTAACTCTTGTAAATAATCCTCAAAATGCAACTGGGATTAATTATCAAGTTAGCCTTTCAGGGAATGGATGGCAACCATGGAATAGTAATGGTTATACAGCCGGAAATCAAAATGGATCTAGTGGCATAGAAGGGTTAAAAGTTAAACTTACAAACTTACCACAAGGTTCATCAATAAGTTATAGATCCTATGTACAAGGTAATGGGTGGCTATCTTGGGTGAAAGATGGACAAACAAGTGGACTTCTAAATCAAGGTAAGAAGATATCAGCAATACAGATAAATGCAGACCTACCGAAGGGATATGATTTAGAATATAGAGTATATAATGACATTAATGGATGGGAATCATGGGTGAAATCCGGAGATATATCTGGAATTTATGGAAGAGATATAAAAGCTATTGAAATAAAAATTGTTGAGGATAAACCTATAAGTGTATTATCACCAGGAATTTATGAAGAAGATAACTCTAATATAAGATATTATGGAGAATGGACAAGTTGGAGTAGTAACATCCATAGTGGTGGAAAAAGTATATATTCTAATGAAACAAGTGCTGCCATTGAATTTAAGTTCAAAGGAACAGGATTAAAGTTATTTGGTTATACAAATAGTGAAAAGGGATTAGCTAGAATTGTAGTTGATGGTGAAACAGAGAATACTATTGATACTTACACTAAGAATGGTGAAAGTAAAAAAATGATTTATCAAAGAACTAATTTAGAAAATAAAGAACACACAGTAAGAATTGAAGTTACAGGGATGAAGAATCCAGCGGCAATATCAGATTATTTGAATTTGGATTACATTCAAGTAATAGGGGATAATGTTCTTGCTACAGAATTAGTTGATGATAAGGATCCGTCAGTCATATTTAAGGGGCAATGGACTGATTGGAAAGTGCAAGGTCATTATAATGGTTCTACTAAATATAGTAATGTAAAAGGAAATTCTATAGAATACACGTTTTATGGAACAGGTATAAGAATTTTAGGATATACTAACCAAGAAAAAGGAATTGCAGACATATATGTAGACGGTAATAAATATTCTATAGACACATTTACTTCAAGAAGTGTCTATAAAAATACTATTTTTGAATTAACTGGTTTAACAAAAGGAAAACATACTATTAAGGTAGTTGTAGCAAATGATAAGAATAGTAGAGCAATAGGATCATATGTTAATTTTGATGCATTTGAAGTTATAGAGCCTTTTACTCCATCTGTATTAGAAAAAGGTATTTATGAAGAATATAATACTGCTATAAAAAAAGGTGGGGCATGGACAGTATGGAACGATTCATCTCATAGTGGTGGAAGAACAATATACTCAAATGATAAATCAGCATATATAGAATTTAAGTTTAAGGGAACAGGATTTAAGCTATTTGGTTCATCTAATAATGAAAAAGGAATAGGAAAAGTAATTATAGATGGAGTGGCTGTAAATAACTTTGATTCATATACAAAGGATCGTTACAATAAAAGAAATATGTATCAAAGAACAGACTTAAATAATGGAGAACATACAGTAAGGATAGAAGTTACAGGATTGAAAAATCCATCAGCTGTAAATAGTTATTTAAATATTGATTATATTGAAATAGTTAATGAAGCTTCTCCAGTAACAAAGCTAGTTGAAGAAAGTAGCAAGGATGTAAAATACACAGGATCATGGACAAGTTGGACAGATGGTGGTCATAGTGGTAAGACAACAAAGTATTCAAATGGAGTAAATAATAGTATAGAGTATACTTTCTATGGTACAGGAATAAGAGTTTTAGGATTTACTAATTCTGAAAAAGGAATAGCAAATGTATACGTAGATGGTAAGTTATACTCCATAGATACTTATACAGAAGGTAGAATATATAAGAATAATATATTTGAATTAACAGGTTTATCTCAAGGGAAGCATAAGATAAAGATAGAGGTAACAGGAAAGAAAAATTCAAAGGCTGTAGGAAGCTATATAAATATAGATGCGTTTGAGGTGATAAACCCATCTACGGAGCCTGTATTAACAACAGGCAAATATGAGGAAAATAATAGTGGTATAGAAGTGAGTGGGTCATGGACAGTATGGAATGATTCGTCTCATAGTGGTGGAAGAACAATATACTCAAATGATAAGTCGGCATATATAGAATTTAAGTTTAAGGGAACAGGATTTAAGATATTTGGCTCATCTAATAATGAAAAAGGAATAGGAAAAGTAATTATAGATGGAGTGGCTGTAAATAACTTTGATTCATATACAAAGGATCGTTACAATAAAAGAAATATGTATCAAAGAACAGACTTAAATAATGGAGAACATACAGTAAGGATAGAAGTTACAGGATTGAAAAATCCATCAGCTGTAAATAGTTATTTAAATATTGATTATATTGAAATAGTTAATGAAGCTTCTCCAGTAACAAAGCTAGTTGAAGAAAGTAGCAAGGATGTAAAATACACAGGATCATGGACAAGTTGGACAGATGGTGGTCATAGTGGTAAGACAACAAAGTATTCAAATGGAGTAAATAATAGTATAGAGTATACTTTCTATGGTACAGGAATAAGAGTTTTAGGATTTACTAATTCTGAAAAAGGAATAGCAAATGTATACGTAGATGGTAAGTTATACTCCATAGATACTTATACAGAAGGTAGAATATATAAGAATAATATATTTGAATTAACAGGTTTATCCCAAGGAAAACATACAATAAAGATAGAAGTAACAGGAAAGAAAAACTCTAAGGCTGTAGGAAGCTATATAAATATAGATGCATTTGAGGTTATAAATCCTTCTTCAGCACCTGTATTAACAGCAGGGAAGTATGAAGAAAATAATAGTGGTATAGAAGTGAGTGGGTCATGGACAGTATGGAATGATTCAGCTCATAGTGGTGGAAGAACAATATACTCAAATGATAAGTCGGCATATATAGAATTTAAGTTTAAGGGAACAGGATTTAAGATATTTGGCTCATCTAATAATGAAAAAGGAATAGGAAAAGTAATTATAGATGGAGTGGCTGTAAATAACTTTGATTCATATACAAAGGATCGTTACAATAAAAGAAATATGTATCAAAGAACAGACTTAAATAATGGAGAACATACAGTAAGGATAGAAGTTACAGGATTGAAAAATCCATCAGCTGTAAATAGTTATTTAAATATTGATTATATTGAAATAGTTAATGAAGCTTCTCCAGTAACAAAGCTAGTTGAAGAAAGTAGCAAGGATGTAAAATACACAGGATCATGGACAAGTTGGACAGATGGTGGTCATAGTGGTAAGACAACAAAGTATTCAAATGGAGTAAATAATAGTATAGAGTATACTTTCTATGGTACAGGAATAAGAGTTTTAGGATTTACTAATTCTGAAAAAGGAATAGCAAATGTATACGTAGATGGTAAGTTATACTCCATAGATACTTATACAGAAGGTAGAATATATAAGAATAATATATTTGAATTAACAGGTTTATCTCAAGGGAAGCATAAGATAAAGATAGAGGTAACAGGAAAGAAAAACTCTAAGGCTGTAGGAAGCTATATAAATATAGATGCCTTTGAAATATTTGATTAATAAGAAAGGAGTATTCGATAAAACGAATACTCCTTTTATACTTAAAATAAATTTATTTATTATATGCTCTAAATAAAATATTACCTATTAATATAGCAATAATTGTTGGAATTAACCAAGCAAATCCTAAACTAGCTAATGGAATGAAACTTAAATCAAAAATTTTTATTTCAGCTAAAATACCAAAAACAAGGGAAGTATAAATTCCAAGCCTTATAGCTTTAATATTTGTAAGATATTTATTTAATAATGTAGTAACAATTAATGTTATTGCTACAGGATATAGTATGTTAAGAATAGGACCGGATATTTTTATAATATTATCAACACCTAATGCACCAATTACTATACTTATTATAGATATTATTACTGCATTAATTTTATATGGAAGTTTTCCTTTTGATACTTCTTCAAAGAAGCTTGATCCAGCTGTTAGTAAACCAATAGATGTTGTTAAACAAGCAAGACTCATAGCTATTGCAATTATTGTTCTTCCTATATTGCCCAATACTCCATGAGCTATAAAAAGTAGTAATGAAGTTTTTGAAATATCTGTAGATACAAGTGTAGTTGTTTGTGCACCAAGTATAGTTAGTCCACCATAAACAAATGCTAAACCTAAAGCTGCTATTATACTAGCTTTTAAGGCCATAGGTATCATTTGTTCTTTATTATACCCCTTTTGTTTTAAGCTATTAGTTATTACTGCTGCAAAAAGTAATGCTGCTAAAGCATCCATAGTTTGATATCCTTCAATTAGTGAAGTTGATAGAACAGATGTAGCACCAGTAGTGCTGATTTCACCAAGAGGAACTATGATACCTTTAATAATTACAAAAGAAAGTATTACTATTAATGTTGGAGTTAAATATTTACCAATTGTATTTATAACTGAAGATTTGTTTAAAACAAAAATCAGATTGAATGCAAAGTATATAATCATAAATAAAATTGGTGAGAATGATGGAAATAATGGTTGTATAGTTATTTCAAAAGTTGTTGCTGCAGTTCTAGGAATACCTAGCATAGGCCCTATTGCAATAAATAAAATTGAAGCAAAAATAATTGAAAATTTAGTTCCTATTTTAGATGCTATTGTTTCAAAGGTTCCATCTCCTTTTAAACAGGATAATATAGCTAGCAGTGGTAATCCTACCCCTGTTATTATAAATCCTAGCATTCCAATTATATATTCACTTCCTATAGCATGTCCTAAATATGGAGGAAAAATTAAATTTCCAGCACCAAAGAACATAGCGAATAGTGCAAAGCCTATAATCAATATATCTTTATTTTTATTATTCATCTTAAGTCCTCCTTCAACAATTGACTGTACTATTAACAATAGTACCATTTATTTTTATAGGTATCAACAAAAAGATACAATATAAGACAGAAAACTGAGAAATTAATATTAAAAGTAATATGTTTTTATTAAAATGTAAATATATATATAGTTATTTGTTTAATTATATTTTGTTAACATAATTATTTAAATATGATAGAATATAATTGTATATAGAAGAAGGAAGGGGAAGTATTATGAAAGTTAAAAAGGCAATAATACCAGCTGCGGGATTAGGAACAAGATTTTTACCAGCTACAAAAGCACAACCAAAGGAAATGTTACCAATAGTTGATAAACCAACAATACAATATATTATAGAAGAAGCTATTGCATCAGGCATAGAAGAGATACTTATAATTACAGGAAGAAATAAGAAGTGTATAGAAGATCATTTTGATAAGTCAGTAGAACTTGAAATGGAGTTAGAGAAGGCAGGAAAGTCAGAATTACTTGAATTAGTAAGAGATATATCAGATATGGTTGATATTCATTATATAAGACAGAAGGAGCCAAGAGGATTAGGCCATGCTATTCATTGTGCAAAGACATTTGTTGGTAATGAACCATTTGCAGTATTATTAGGGGATGATGTTGTTGATAGTGAAGTGCCATGCTTAAAGCAATTAATAGATTGTTACTCAGAATACAAAACTACTATATTAGGAGTTCAAACGGTACCAGAAAGTGAAACTAATAAATATGGTATTGTGGATGGTATTCATATAGAAGATAGAGTATATAAGGTTAAAGACTTAGTAGAGAAGCCAGCAGTAGATGAAGCACCAAGTAATGTAGCTATCTTAGGTAGGTATATAATTACTCCTCAAATATTTGAAATTCTTGAAAATACAGAGCCTGGAAAAGGTGGGGAAATCCAATTAACAGATGCCCTTAAGACTTTAATTAGCCAAGAAGCTATGTATGCGTATAACTTCGAAGGAAGAAGATATGATGTAGGAGATAAGCTTGGATTCTTACAAGCTACAATTGAATTTGCTCTTAAGAAAGAGGAATTAAGAGATAGATTTTTAGATTACTTAAAAAGTAGAGATTGGGAATAAAAAAGGAAGGTGAAAACCTTCCTTTATTTTTGTATAAATCCAACTTTCTTTTGCATTTTTCTTAAAGTTTTATTTGCAACATAAGATGCTTTTTGAGCACCAGTTTGATAAATTTCTTCAAGGTACTTTTTATTAGATAAAAGCTCTTTTACTTTTTCTTGGATTGGTGATAGCTCCTCTATAATAGCTTCAGCAACGTCTTTCTTTAAGTCAGCATATCCTTTTTCTTCATATGATTTAACTAAATCTTCAGGTGAGATACCTTTTATAGCTGATAATATATTTAATAGGTTTTTAACTCCTGGTTGTTCATCTGTATAGTTTATAATTCCTATACTATCAGTAACTGCTCTACTAATTTTCTTTCTTATTATGTCAGGAGAATCCATAATTAAAATAAATGAGTTTGGATTGTCTGATGACTTAGACATTTTTTTATTAGGTTCTTGTAAGTCCATAATTTTAGCTCCAGCTTTAGGGATATATCCTTCTGGTATTTTGAATGTAGGACTGTAAGTATTGTTAAATCTTTCAGCTAAGTCTCTAGTTAACTCTAAGTGTTGAGTTTGATCTTTACCTACAGGTACTAAATCAGTATTATATAGAAGAATATCAGCTGCCATTAGTGCTGGATAAGTAAATAACCCTGCACCAATAGATGAACCCATCTTTTGAGATTTGTCTTTATATTGAGTCATTCTGCTTAATTCACCCATGTAAGTGTTGCATGTTAATAACCAACAACATTCAGCATGTGCTGGAACATGTGATTGGATAAACAGTGTATTTTTTTCTGGATCTATTCCAGCAGCTATATATATTGATAAAAGTTCTAAAGTTCTTCTTCTTAAATCAGCAGGAGTTTGTCTAACCGTTATTGCGTGCATATCTACAACACAGAAATAACAATCATATTCGTCTTGTAGCTTAACCCAATTTTTTAATGCTCCAAGATAGTTGCCTAAAGTTAAGTCGCCAGATGGCTGAATGCCGCTAAAGATTATTTTTTTATTAAGGTTTTCTGACAATAGAAACACCCCTTTCTAAACATAAATGTAATAACTATATTATAGGATTTACCAATATAACTGTCAATTAATCGAATTTAGTACAAAATAAAAAGTCAACTTTAATAGTTGACTATTGATAGTGCTTTTTTTCTTTTCTTCTATTCTGGATGAGAGATAGTATAAAAACACCAAATGCAATTATGATTATTAGATTAATTGAAACTTCTCCATACTCTAGTATAAGAAATGATAGAGTTAGAAAAATTGCTAATCCTAGTAGCCATTTAGCTACCTTCATAAATATCCCTCCTTACATGTATTAATATTATTATGTACATAATCTTAAAAAAGATACATAAACATTGTATCGGTATATTTGCAAAAGACATTTGTTAAAAATATAATGCTTTATATAAATAAATTAAGGGGGTTAGATATATGTATAATATTAATAGTAGAACTAGGGATTTAATTCTTACAGCTTTAATGATTGCATTTGTATTTATAGCAACTATGATTATAAAGATACCTACTGTAGGTGGTTATGTGCATCTTGGTGATTGTATGGTATTTTTATCAGTTGTAGTACTTGGGAAAAAAAGAGGGGCTTTTTCAAGTGCTGTAGGTATGGCTTTAGTTGATATTACATCTGGATACTATGTATGGGCACCATTTACATTTGTTATTAAGTGGGGAATGGCGTATATAGCTGGAGCTATTCTTGAAAAGTTAGACAATGGGGAAGAGCATAAAGTAATAAAAAGGGATGAAGTTATTGCCTTTTCTATAGGTGGTATATTTATGGTAATAGCCTACTTTTTAGCAGGAGCTATTATAGCTGCTTTTTTAACAGGTAATGTAGGATTGATTCAGGGGTTAGTATTAGCAGCTAAAGATATAGGGACTAATATTGTTCAAGTTTCTGTTGGAATAGTATTAGCTATGCCTTTAAGTTTGGTATTAATACCTATAAAGAAAAGAATATTTAATTAGAATATGTAAGCTTGATCTAAGAGTAACTCATAGAACTTTTCAAAAGTTTTATAATTTTAGAGGTCCATAGTGATTATCCTCCGTGTATGTTTTGGTTTAGCGATTAAATCATAACGTAGAATAATGCATTATGGATTTTTTTATTAGTTCAATTTCATTTTACAGCTAGTCTAAAGAAAAGGTGTTTAAGTTATAAGAAATATCTGTAATTATTATTTATTGATTAAATAATAGTATTAAGGTAGAATTGAGGTAAAGATTTGCGTTTATGTTAAATTAAGAAAAATTATAACTATATATGTGTTTGAGGAGATTACAGTATATGAAAATAGCTTACCTAATGTTAGTACACAAGAATTTTAATCAAATAAAACTGCTTACAGACCAATTAGCGGATGAATTAACTCATGTATATATTCATGTTGATAAAAAAAATGAAGAGTTATTTAATGATTTAAAAAATGAATATGTAAATAGTGAAAATGTGAGCATTATAGATAAGAGAATAAAAGTAAACTGGTCAGGTTTTAGTCAGGTGCAAGCTACACTAAATTTAATGGAATCAGCATTAGAGAATAATAATTTTAAGTTTGAATATATAAGTTTAATTAGTGGGCAAGACTTTCCTATAAAGAGTAATGATTATATTAGAAAGTTTTTAAGTGATAATAATGGAAACGAATTTATTCAGTATAGAAATATAAATAATGATAAAAAATTCTTATTTAGATTGAAAATATATAACTTTTTTAGGGAAAATCCAAATGCAAGAAAGACTTATATTAAAATTGTTGATAATATATTGAGAAGATTACAGAAGTTAATTATAAAGAGGAAAAATTTAGAAGGATTCGACTTATATACTGGATCCCAATGGTTCACTTTATCAAGGGAATGCGTAGAATATATTTTTAAATATTTAGAAGAGAATAACAAGTATTTGTTAGATTTTAAATATACATTTTGCCCGGACGAAGAATTTTTTCAAGTACTTATATTAAATTCAAAATTTAAAGAAAAAGTAGTAAATGATAATCTTAGATATATAGATTGGGATGGATGTTATAGTAGTCCTAAAACCTTAGGTATAGATGATTTAGGTAAAATGAAATCTAGCAATAAGCATTTTGCTAGGAAAATAGATATGGATTTTGATAGTAAAATAATTAGTGAGTTGCTTTCATATATAGAATCAAGTGAAATATAGCATACAAAGTCACAGTAGTATTACTGTGGCTTTTTTATATAAAAAAGCTCTAGTCAATATTGACTAGAGCGAAATAAACATATTAAATTATCTTCTAGAATTCATTTTTTGAGATTTTCTAGCTCTTCTGCAATCAGGACATCTTACTGGATCATTTTCAAATCCTTTTTCTTTAAAGAATTCTTGTTCACCTACAGTAAATATGAATTCCTTTCCACAATCTTTACATATAATTTTCTTATCTTCCATTGATAAACCTCCTTAAAATTCATAGGGCTATTTGACTTGATAATAATACCTCTCTTGAATTTTAAAGGGAAGTCTTAGTATCATAGAGAAAAGTACCTACGTATTTTTATTATATTTATTATACCATAATTGGAATTAAATTCAATGAACTATTTGTATATTTTAACAGATTTTTTGTGTTTAAAGTAATGTGTAGTAAAGGCTATTACAGGGATTATGATAAATGGTATAATCAAAAATCCTTGTAATAATTTCAGTGAATAAAAAAGAAAGTACTGACTTTCTGTTAAGTACCATGAACATATGAAAACAAGAACACTGAATATACCTATAAATACTTTTTTGTTTTTTATTTTATCTTCATATAGTAATAGGATTCCATAAGAAGATAATAGGTATTTTATAAACCACATGCACACGCTTCTAAATATATAAAATATCTCACCAAATTCTAAAAAGTGTGCAATTTGTACCCTTTGAGCTTCAACATATTCTGGGTAGAATATATTTCCTGCTCTTGCAGGACCAAAGAAAGTAATTATAGAAATAAGTGAACTTATAACTAAAGAAACACAAATAACTAAAGAAAGGGAAACATCTGTTTTCAATCCTTTTTCCTTTGTTAAGAATTTCAAGAAAGGAAAAGAGATAGCTACTGAAGAAAGTGAACCAAGAACTAAAAATATGCATATCCAATTTCCTTTGGTCATACCTTCTCCCAATATTGGAAGTAAATAATTAAAATCTAAATATTTACTTACTAATGCTAATAAAGCAACATCCCCAACTAATGTAAGTGTTACAGTAATAATTACTAATATTAGAATTGTGTTCATTTGCTTTGTTAATATATATGCTGCAGGAATTATCAAAAACAATAAGCAATACCAATTAGGTGTAGAAAGAAAGAAATTAGTGTGGATGGAACTTGCCTCTACAGAAGCAGATTCAACAGCACATGAAAATAAACCTACTGCAAATATAAACATATATATTTGCCCTAACCAATTTGATGATGAAAAGAAAATATCTTTTATATTAAATGTTTGAGATTTAATGCAAATATTTAAGAGATACATTGTAATAACTATAAAAACTATTGAAGCAAAAAAAGCAAGAATCCAAGTATCTCTTCCCCCTAAACGGACAAATATAGAGCTATAGCTTCTAAGGGCTATCATGCTACATCCTAATATAAAAAACATAAAATGTTTACTTGATAATTTATCCATAATTAATACTGCCTCCTTTTAATTCAACATTAGTATTAACAAAAAAGGGAATATTAAACCTTCATAGAGGAATAATATCTTTAGGTGATGCTTATGAAGAAAGATGTAGAATATGTAAAAAAGAGATTTGAGGGTGCATTTGACGTAAAATATAGAGAAATTATGACTTCATTAGGATTATGCACTTTGGTCTTTATAGATGACTTATGTAGCACTCAATTTATAAGTGAGTATATTGTTACGCCTTTAGGTAAGAAGGATTATAAATGTTGGAGTGTGGAAGATGTAATTCCTAATGTTTTAGGGATAAATATTGCAAACTACGCAAAGGATGTTGAAGATGCAATTCTTCATGTATTATCAGGAGACGTAGTTTTATTATTTAATGACCATGAAAAAATAATTTATTGCGAAGTTAAAGGTTTTGTAAGAAGAGGGGTAGGTATACCAGTTACAGAATCAGTAGTTAAAGGGCCAAGAGAAGGGTTTACAGAGTTATTTGTAGATAATGTTTCTTTAATTAGAAGAAAAATAAAGAACTCTGATTTAAAGTTTGAACCTATATATGTAGGTAATAGGAGTCAAACTGTTGTATGTATTTCTTATATAAAAGGAATTGCACCAGATTATTTAATTGACCATGTAAAAGAGATAGTAAATAAGTTAGATTTAAAATTTATATTAGATACTAATTATATTGAAGATGCTCTTAGGAAGAAGAAAAGTGTATTTGACACAGTAGGATATACTGAGAAACCAGATGAAGTAGCAGCTAAAATGTTAGAAGGGAGAGTTGCCATATTAGTTGATGGTACTCCCTTTGTTATAACTGTACCATACTTCTTTTTGGAAAACTTTCAAGCACCAGACGATTACTATTTAAATAAGTATTTTGTGAATTTTACAAGAGTAATTAGGTGGATTGCATTTTTCTTAGCTACATTTATGCCAGGTTTGTATGTTGCAATTTTAACTCATCATTTTGCATTAATACCATCATTATTTGTATTTAGGTTGGCTGTTTCTAGGGCAGGGGTTCCATTACCTACAATAGTAGAGGTATTACTCATGATGTTGGCCTTCCAATTAATAAAGGAAGCAGGATTAAGGCTTCCACAACCAATTGGTGGAGCAATGAGTATAGTTGCAGGCTTAATATTAGGTGATGCTGTAGTTGGTGCGGGTATAGCTTCAAGAATAACAATAATTGTAGTAGCAATTAGTACGTTAAGTTATTTCCTAACACCTAAGCTATATGGAGCTATGTCAATATGGTCTCTTATTATAACTATAGTAAGTTCTATGTTTGGATTGCCAGGATTCTTTATAGTGGCTTTAGTTTTAATTGCAAAATTAGCAGATTTAGATACTGGAGGATATTCTTATTTGTTCCCTCTTGGTAGCATAGAAACATATAAGTTTAAAGATATTATATTTAGAGGCGATTTAAGGCATATATCACAACATGTAGTAGAAAAGGGAGGGGAAGATAATAATGAAAAGAAAACTAGCTAGCATTTTATCTATTATTATCTTTTCAATTATGTTTATAGGTTGCTTTAACTATAGGGAAATAAATAAAATTACATTTGCAACATCAATAATATTTGATAGAGATGAATATGATAATGTGATTTTATACATAGACTGTGTAAGACCATATAGAAATGCCAATGAAAGTTCAGATAAAGGTAGAAGAATTATTTTTAAAGGAACAGGCAAAACTTCATTAGAAGCTATTAGGGAAATGAATGTGAAGTCAAGTAACAGAATAAATTTCAGTCAAGTAAGAGCTTATATATTTACAGAACAAGCAGCAAGAAAAGGTGTGAAAAAGTATATAGACTTAATCAATAATGACCAAGAGTTTGGATTTAAACCATATATGTTTACATATTTTGGAGATGTAAATACATTGCTAGATGTTACTAGCAGTGATGAAGAGTATCTTGGATTATATTTAGATCAACTAGTAGAAAAAAATAGAAGTAATGCAAAAGTAATTAGTGCAAATGTTAATGATTATATAACAAAAAGTCTAGTAGCAAACAATATAAGTTATATGGGGGCTTTTATTATAAATGATGACGCTTTAGATAAGAAAATAGAGTTAAATGGTGGCGTTATAATGAAAGATAACCATATGATAGATAGATTAGAACAAAAGGATGTGGTAAGTTACAATCTTTTAACTAGGAGAGTAAATGATGGAACTTTAGAAATTCCTAATCCAGATGAAAAAGATAAGTTTGTTACATTGGATATATTAGAAGATAATCTTGAGACAAAGGTAAGAATAGATGGAGATAAAGTAATATTAGAAAAGAATATAAATTTAAAGGTATCTATAGGTGAAATACAAGGAAGTTTAATTGTTGATGAAGAAGCTTTAGATACTTTGAAAGTTGATGAAGAAGAAAAAATAAAAATATATTTAAATGATTTATTTAAAAATTATAAGGAAAAAGGAATAGATATATTAGGAGTTAGGAGGTTGGTAGAGGAATATTATCCCCAAAATAGTGTTGAAGATATATTAGGCTCTACAGAATTAAATTTAAATATTAATCTAGTAATAGATGGAAGCAGTTTAGTCAGAGATAGTTTATAGAATTATACAACTAAAATAAATTTTAATAAAAAATTAGATATGATTGAAAATAAATGGTAAATAAAGTATTATATATGTATATGGAGTAATTGAGTTATATTATAGTTTCCATCCATATTAGGTGGGGTGTTAAAATGGGAGAATATAAAGAAAGATATGAGAAGCTAAAGAAGGAATATGAAACATATCAAAGTTTTGTAGAGCTGCAAATACAAAAACTATCTAATAGAAATATGAAATTAGAAAAGGATATGAATGCTTTAACCAATATTGTTGAAATAAGCAAATACATAAATTCATTTTTAAGTGATGAAAATTTAATTGCTATGATAAATGATATGGTACTTGGCTTATTGGGAGTTTCTAAATCGACAATTTTACTAGAGGAAAACGGTGAGTTAGTAGTAAAAGCTACTAATATAAAAGAAAAGGATATTTGCTGGAGTAGTGATGAATACAATTATATAAGAATAGGAAAGAGCTATCTTATAAATTCTAAAGAACCACTAAGAGTTTATAGTGAATATGATTTGGAAATACGATCAGCAATGGGAATGCCAATTAAAATTAGGGAAAAATTTATAGGTTTCATAGTTGTAGAACATAGCATTTTTAACTTCCTAGATTTAGAACATGAAAAGTTTTTAAGATCAATAGCAAATCAAATTGCTGTTGCAATAGAAAATTCTATGCTTTATAGGGAGTTACAACAGACTGCAAAAATGGATCCACTACTTGGGGTATATAACAGGAAATATTTCTTCCAAGTTGCAGAAAAGCGTAATAAAGAAAATCCAGGTAAAGAATATGCAATAGTAATGGTTGACTTAGATAACTTTAAAAAGTTTAATGATACATATGGTCATCAATTTGGAGATGAAATATTAATTAGAACAACTGAAGTAATAAAAAGTATGCTAGAACCTGATGATATAATGTCACGTTATGGTGGTGAAGAGATTATAATATATATTAATAACGTACAAAGTGTAATGGATGTTTATAATAGAATAGAAGCCATCAGAGAGTGTGTTGAGAATAATAAGGTTATAAAAGACAATATAGCAAGAAGTATTACAGCAAGTTTTGGTATAGGATATTATCCTAAGGATGGAAAAGATATAAGTGAAGTAATAAAGGTAGCAGATAAGTTTTTATATAGAAGTAAAGCAATGGGAAAGAATATGGTATTAATATCAGATTTTTTGAAGTAGAAAAAAGCACTCTTAATTTATAGGAGTGCTTTTATTGTTTATATATAAGTAAAATAGATTTTTAAATATGAATTTAAATGATAAATATTTTTAAAAAATGGGAATATATATTAGTAAGGGTAATAAAAGTTTCCTGATAGAAAGTGCAGGTATAATTTATGTTGATAAATATTATCCTGTTTAAGGTTAAATAGAATCGGTGAAAAGGTAGCCGTATATCAAGTAATTATTTAAAAATTAATAACTATATAGAGGTGGTTAGAAAGTAGGGATTAGGGTAGTATTTAATGTATTAGAAGAAAAGGATATCTTTTAATTTAAATTGTAAAAATATTCTGAATATTATATAATTAGTCTAACGATTTATATCGTAAAAAAAAATAAATAAGGAGTGGTCCTAATGATTCAAGTATTTTGTAACAAGAGAGGCTCAGGAAAAACTAAGAAGCTAATTGATTTAGCAAATGGTCAGCTATTAAGATCTAAGGGGGATTCAGTTTACATTGATGATGATTCCAGTTACATTAGGCAGGTGGACAGAAGGATTAGATTTATATCAACAGGGGAATTTGGCATAATGGATTGTGAAAGTTTCTATGGTTTGATTTGTGGGATTATTTCAGAAAACTATGATATAGAAAATATCTATATTGATGGGGTTTTAAACATTGTTTCATGTGGTATAAAGGATACAGCTTATTTATTTAAAAAAATATATGATTTATCAAATAAATACAATTTTAATGTGTATATGAATATTAATTATGCAGAGGAAGAGATACCGGAGTTTATTAAAGAATACGTCGCTTAAAATGAAAACAATTACGTTTTATATAGATTAGGTTTAAAAGAGAGGGGGGAAGCCCTCTCTTTTTCTTTCTTGATAAAAGAGGTTATTAAGGTTATACTAATAAATATATATTGAAAAATGGAATTGTATTAGGAGGTAAAAAAATGTCTAATGTATTAGATGAGTTATTGGATCGTGGATACATAAAGCAATTTACTCATGAAGCGGAAACAAGAGAGTTGCTAGAAAAGGAGAAAATAACTTTTTATATAGGATTTGATCCAACAGCTGATAGTTTACATGTTGGTCATTTTATAGCGTTAATGTTTATGGCTCACATGCAAAGAGCTGGACATAGACCAATTGCTTTACTTGGTGGTGGAACTGCTATGGTAGGAGATCCAAGTGGTAAAACTGATATGAGAAAGATGCTTACAAAGGAGCAAATACAACATAATGTTGATTCCATTAAGAAGCAAATGGAAAGATTCATAGACTTCTCAGATGATAAAGCTATACTAGTAAATAACGGAGAGTGGTTATTAAATCTTAACTATGTTGATTTCTTAAGAGATGTAGGTACTCACTTCTCTGTAAATAGAATGTTATCAGCAGAATGTTTTAAACAAAGATTAGAAAAAGGATTATCTTTCTTAGAATTTAACTATATGCTAATGCAAGGATATGATTTTTACGTATTAAATCAAAAATATGGATGTAAAATGGAATTAGGTGGAGACGATCAATGGTCTAATATGATTGCTGGTGTTGAGCTAGTTAGAAGAAAGGCACAAGGAGAAGCTTTTGCAATGACTTGTACTTTACTAACTAATAGCCAAGGTCAAAAAATGGGAAAAACAGTAGGGGGAGCTTTATGGTTAGATGCTGAAAAAACATCACCATTTGATTTCTATCAATACTGGAGAAATGTTGACGATGCAGATGTAGAAAAATGTTTAGCATTATTAACATTCGTACCAATGGATGAAGTAAGAAGACTTGGTTCACTTGAAGGTGCTCAAATAAATGAAGCTAAGAAGGTTCTTGCGTATGAAGTAACTAAGTTAGTTCATGGAGAAGAGGAAGCTAAAAAAGCTCAAGATGCAGCTAATGCTTTATTCTCTGGTGGAGCAGATATGAGTAATGTTCCAACAGTTACTGTATCAAGAGATGTACTAGGAACTTCACTTCTTGATGTTTTAGCTAACAATAAGATAGTTCCATCTAAGTCAGAAGGAAGAAGATTAATTCAACAAGGTGGATTATCAATTAATGGCGAAAAGGTTGTTGAGGTATCTAGAGCATTAACAGAAGAAGACTTTAAAGATGGTTCTGCTTTAATAAAAAGAGGTAAAAAGAATTATAATAAAATTGAATTAGCATAATTTATATTATATGAATTTTATAAAAATTATAAAGAAAAGGGCTGTTGCACTAAATAATTAGTGTAACAGCCCTTTTTTATTCTTTAGAAAATTATAAAATTTTAATTTCTATTTTACTTGTGAAGTTATATAGTTATTTACGTTTTCAATTACTTCACTTTCACCTACATAGACAATAATATCTCCATTTTTTATAGCAAGATAAGGTCCTGGTGACAGATATAATTTACCTTCTCTCTTAACTCCAATTATTGTAGCACCTGTATTATTCCAGAAATTAAGTTCACCCAAGGTTTTTCCAATAATTAAGCTGTTAGGTTCTACTAAGCTTTCATAAGGAACTATTAATCCTACATTTCTAAGTTGGGTAGCAAATTCAATAAGATCATTAATTTTATTTTCAAGTTTACTTTCAAGTTCCTTTTTTTCTTCAATTAATGAATATATATCATGCTTAATTGTAGCAAATTCATTTTTTGTTTTAAATTTTTCAATAAATGAACCAGCATTGGTTTTGCTTTTTATAGTTATACCACTTTTCTCTTCAACAACTACTACGTCCATATCTTGTAGTAAAGCGATAGATCGTCTTATAGTCTCAGGAGAAACATTATAAATGCCAACTAGAGTTGAACGACCAGATAGTTTTTTACCTTCAATAAAGTCACCATTTACTATTCTTGATGCTATGTCTAATGCAATCTTTAAATAGGCAGGTGAATTTGTTCGCCTTGACATGATGATACCTCCACATAACTTTTATATAATAAATTCTACCATATAAGAATTAGAAATAATAGTATGTTAAATATTTACTACTTAAGCACGATAAATATAATATCAAATAGAGAATGAGGGAATGAATTATGCCTGCAATTTGGAATGTAAATAATAGCTATAATGTAAATAATAAAAAATACTCAAGTAAGTTAACTTTTGAAGTAGGAGAAAAATTTAGTGGAAAAATTATTTCTAAGGGTGAAGGAAATGAAGCCACAGTAAAACTTGCTGATGGATGGCAATTTTCTGCAACTATAGATGGAAATATAGAAAGTGAAGAAAATGTTCCTTTGCAATTGCAAGTGGAGGGATATGAGGATGGAAAGTTAAAATTAAAAATAGTTAAGAAAGAAGTAGAGTCTAATAATCTTGCAAATGATAGCCTTTCAGAAGTTATAGATAAGGAAGGGTTAGGTAAGGATGATGTAGATATACTAAAAAAAATGGTGAAACATAATATACCATTGACTAGAGAAAATATAACTTTTGTTAAGAGTTTACTTCAATTTAATACAAAGATTAATATGGACAATAATGAGATTGATAATTTTATATTAAAATATATTGATAGTAAAGGAATAAGTGGAGAAAGTGAACAAGGAAAACAAATAATAAATACTCTGAAAGAGTTTTTTGTTAATTTTAAGAATCTGAAGCCAGAAGAAATATTATTTTTCTTGGAGAATAACATTGAATTAACATCTGAAAATATAGAAAGCTTTAATAAACTATTTAGTTCTAATGGAAATACAGTAAAAGAATTTTTTGATAATATAAAAAATGATTTTGCTGGTATTGAAGTGGAAATGAAAGAATTAGAAGACAATATTTCAAATTCTAAAATTGGAGAAAAACATCTAGATAAATCTCTTAAGGCTTTAGGGGGAGAAATAAATAAAGATAAGTTAGGATATAATTCTTTAGTATCTAAGTTATATGATTCTAATGATATGTCAAAAGGAAAAGTAAGTATGTTGGCAGTTCTTAAGTCTATGACTGGTGGAGATGATAATTTATTAAGAGAGCCTATAAAAGATATTCTAATAGGAAAAAAAGAGCAGTTTACAACAAATGAATATAATACTGCTTTAGGTAAGATAAATAATTTATCAGATGAGGAATTTATAAATATAGTGAAAGATGTATTAGGAAAAAATGGAGAGCTAAAAGAGATTTCAAAGGATAATGTTAATATTGTTTTACGTAGTTTGTTTGGAAAAGATATAGAAGTGGGAGAAGCAGAATTAAGAGGGATACAAGATGTTATAGAATATAAATTTCAAGAACTTGAGTTAAATAATGAAGGGGTTAATGAAGATAAATTAATAGGTAATAATATTGTTAACAAGACAATAACTACCTTAGAACAAGAAGCTATTACAGGGGGAAACAAAAAAATATTATCTGCAAATGAGCTTATAAAAAATGATATTAACAAAAAGATAGATGGTATAAAGGACATAATAAAAGAACTTTTAGTAGCATCTAAGGGGGAAGGTGAAGGCGCAGAAAAAGTAATTCAATTACTTAAAAATAATATAAATGAATTTAAATTGTTTAATACTATTAGTAATGAGTATTATTATTTAGATGTTCCAATTAATAGAGAAATGACTGAATATCCTTGTAAGTTAATTATCAAGGATAATAGAAAAGATGGCAAAAAGATTGATAGAACGGATGTTAAAATAGTGGTAACAGTAAAAACTGTTAATTTAGGAGTAGTAGATGGATTCTTGTCTGTAAAAGATAAAGGATTAGATGTTGAGTTAAAATGTGATAAAAATTATACTAAGGTTTTAGAACTATCAAAAAGTAAATTATCAAATGATTTGCAGAAATTAGGATTTAATATTAATATTAAAGTATCTATGAGAGAAGAAGATATAACCTTAGCTAGTTGTAGAGAGTTCTTTAACGATAAAGCTATGAATGGAATAGATATTAAGGTTTAGAATCTTGATTGACCAGATAGGGTTAAGGATATAATATAAAAGAGAATCATTTTAGGGGGATAACATGAAGCAAAGAAGAAAGGCCGCAGCTTTAACTTATGAACAAGGCTTTGATGCACCAGTTGTTAGTGCAGCAGGGGTAGGAGTAATAGCGGATAAAATAATAGAGAAAGCAGAATCAAATGATGTTCCTATTGTTTATAATAAAGAACTTACAGATCTTTTATGCAATGTAGATGTAGGTGAATATATTCCACCAGAGTTATATGATGCTGTAGCCCATGTTATTGCTTATATTACTGATTTAGATAAACTAATAGAAAGGTGATTACTTAATGGCAATTTATGCTATATCAGATTTACATTTAGCTTTCAGTTCAGATAAACCTATGGATATATTTGGTGAGAAGTGGGTACAACATGATGAGAAAATAAAAAATAATTGGATAGAAAAAGTTACAGAGGATGATTTAATCCTAATTGCTGGAGATATATCTTGGGCTATGAATCCAAGTGAAAGTAAGGAAGATTTAGATTGGATTGATAAGTTACCTGGAAAAAAGATTATTTCCAAAGGGAACCATGATTATTGGTGGGGAAGTATAACAAAATTAAATAAATTATATGAGAACACCAAGTTTCTTCAAAATAACTTTTATGTATATGAAGATTATGCAATTTGCGGTACTAGAGGATGGGTATGTCCCGGTTCAGATAAATTTACATTAAAGGATAAAAAAATATATTTAAGAGAATTAATTAGATTAAGATTATCTTTAGATGCAGCTAAAGGCGCTGGGTATCAAAAATTTATAGTGATGTTACATTACCCTCCAACAAATGAGAAGTTTGAAGAGTCTGAAGTTCAAAAAATATTAAAAGAATATAATGTAGAGAAAGTAATTTATGGTCATTTGCATGGAGTAGCGCTATCACGTGTTTTAAATGGAAATATTGATGGAGTTGAATATATATTAACATCAGCAGATTTTATAAATTTTTCTCCTAAAAGGATATTATAAAAGAAGGTTTGAAATAAACCTTCTTTATTTATATATTTATATGTT
>OBZL01000041.1_pt1 | contig 60201 bp, 57 predicted proteins | sample 1476921 | NCBI WGS metagenome assembly OBZL01 (sample SAMEA2580239, study PRJEB22360) | human gut metagenome | biome: human gut; feature: human-associated habitat; material: faeces | place: Denmark | collected 2008/2010
TTAATATTATTTTCATAATGTATAGTACTTATCCATCTTAATGCTCTTAATCTATTAATGACTATACCAAATAAAGAATAAAACTCTCATCCCTCCACTGCCGATTTATTTACTCCTTATCTTCTTACCTTTTTACCTTCTTACCTTCTTACCTTTAAAAGTTCTTCCCTTCTTTTCTTCATAAAAATAAAAGAAACTGCTTTCGCAGCTTCTTCATTCACTAATTTTTAATTTAACTTCTCTTTCATCTTTAAAGACTACACTATATATTTCAAAACCTTCTTTGGCTTCATAAATACTTATATCACTATAAACATAGTCTCCCTCTCTACTACCTCCAATAACACTTATACCATCTTCAATTTCTCTTACTATAGAAAAGTCTTCTACAACTTTGCTTCTAAGTCTTACATAACTTCCATCAATGCTATCTACTTCTATTCCAAATGAATTTTCATCTATTGTTTTATTATTTATATCTACCTTTAATTTTACTTTTTCTTTTGGATGAACATAAATTTCATCAAACTTCATAATTAATTCCTTTTTATCAAAAGGAATTTCACCATTGAACTCCATATAACCATATTGAATTTCACTATTAATAGATCCACTACTTGTCACATACACCTTATTATCTTTATCAATTATTTTACACTGCAAAAACATAAGGCTATCATAATAATTACTATTAAATTTAAATTTAAGAACTGTTCTAGTTTTACTTGTTTCAAACTTTACAAAATTTATAGTTCCAACATCTAATTTTAATGGTTCTGCTTTGATCTCAAACTCCTTAATGTCTACATTGAAAGCTTCATCTAACTTTACTGGCACTATAAATGTTGAAATAGGCTCATAACTTGTTAAATGTCCACCTTCTCCTTTTTTGTATACCTTAAATTCAAACGTTATTTCATATGGACACTCATTAAATGTAGTTTCAAAATAATTATCATTTATATTAAAAGTTCCTTGAAACACCGACCCTTGATTTGATATAGGATAATCAGGTTTTACCATTATATCAACATCATACTTATCCATATCTTCAATTTCATAATTAACCCAAAGCCTTTTATAATCTCCTGATAAACTATTCAATTTAAATTTAATGCCATTCTTTTCTTCAGAATAATTAATACTTTGAACCAATCCATACTCCACAGCATTTTCAAAACCATCATCACCACCATTGAATCTAACTAATTCCACTAACTTTTTAAATCCTGGTATTGAACTGAATGCTTCTGCTGCTGTAGATGATATATTTACACTTGCAACGAAAATTATAAATAATGCAGCAATACTTTTTCCCACATTGTATATACGTTTTTTCAATACTTCTTTTTTTCCTATCTTTATAGCTTTTTTAACTCTAAAATTTAACTCTTCAGGAATTTCTATATTCTCATAATTTCTTTTTTCCTCTTCAAAAATATTCTTACTCATAACTACCCTCCTTAAATTCTTTTCTAAGAAAATTAAGTGCTTTATGAAGTCTATTCTTTACAGTTGGAACAGATATCTCTAAAATCTCACTTACTTCATTTATGGTATAGCCATGAAAGTATTTTAAAATAATCACAGTTTTTAAATCTTCAGGCAAGTTATCCACAGATTCTATCAATTCACTGTTATTATCTTCTATTAATTCAATATTTTTAAACATTTTATCACAATAGACAATCCTTGAGCTTTTCCTTAAATAGTCTAGAGCTGTATTAATTAATATTCTATTAATCCATTTTTCTAATGCTTTTATATCCTTAAGCTTATTAATATTTCTATAAGCTTTAACTATAGAGTCTTGAAGGATATCTAAGGACTCATCTTTATTTTTAACATATATAAAAGCAAGTCTATATAGTTTATCGCTATTGAACTCTAAGTAGTTTTCTAATATCTTTTCTCTTTTCCTACTATTAAATACGGACATACTCATCCCCCTTATTATTGATTTTATCACAGCTACATTAGTAAGACGTACATCATTCATTTTTGTTTAATTATTAGGAAATTTTTTTATTAAACTTCAAGATAACATTTACATTTACAAATTATTTATGTTATTGGAACTTTTTATTATATTTGTTATAAAATATTAAATAACAATATTGTAATAATTTTCTTTGTATGATATTATATTGATACTATTTATTAAAACTTAGTAATGATTTATTAATCATTTTTGTTATTATTTAAGAATTAAATATTAAAGGGGGATTTATTATGAAAAAGAAATTACTTTGTGGAGTTTTAGCTTCTGCTATGGCTTTCTCAGGACTTGCAGGATGTGGAGGTAACTCTGAAGGTGGGGCTGACTCAGAGGTTATAAAAATAGGAGGAATAGGACCTTTATCTGGTCCAAACTCAACTTACGGTATATCAGTTAAAGAAGGGGCAGATCTTTTAGCTGAAGAAATTAATGCAGCTGGAGGTATAAATGGCAAAAAAGTCGAATTCATTTTTGAGGATGATCAAAGTGATAATACTGTAGCTGCTTCAGCATTTAACAAATTAGTTGATAAAGATGGAGTTTGTGCAATTCTTGGAGGAGTTACATCTGGTACTACTCTAGCAATAGCACCTAATTCAACAAATAAAAAGATTCCTATGATTACACCTACTGGAACCGAACCAACTATAACTAATGTAGGTGGAGACTTTATGTTTAGAGGATGTTTTGTAGATTCATTCCAAGGTGAAATATTAGCTAAATACACTAAGGAAAATCTAGGAAAAACTACTGCTGCTGTTTTATACAATTCTTCCTCTGACTACTCAAAGGGAATTGCAAATGCATACAAAGAAACTTTAGAGAAAAACGGTGGACAAGTAGTAGAATTCTTATCTTATGGTAGTGATAAAGAAACAGACTTTAAAGCACAACTTACTAAAATAAAATCTGCTAATCCAGATGTTATTATATTACCTGATTACTACAATGTTGTTGGTTTAATAGCTAAACAAGCTAGAGATATGGGCATAACTTCTCAATTCCTAGGCGGAGACGGATGGGAATCTGAAGAATTAACTAAGATTGGTGGAACTGCTGTAGATGGTGCTATATACATTAATCACTACTATGCTGAAGATACTGATGAAAATGTAAAGAACTTTGTTGACTCTTATACTAAGAAATATAACAAAACTCCAGACTGTTTTGCTGCTCTTTCTTATGATACAGCTAAGATTTTAGTTAAAGCTATAGAAAAAGCAAATAGTACAGACGGAACTGCAATAAGAGATGCTTTAGCTGGAATGGAAATTAACAGCGTAACTGGAAATATCAAATTTAATGAAGAAAGATCAGCTGTTAAGAGCGCAGCTATTATAAAAATTAATGGAGACAAGAAGGAATTAGATGATAAGGTTAATCCTTAATATAATACTTAACTAAAGGAGGAGTTACTATGGAATTTTTACAACAATTGATTAATGGCTTAGCTTTAGGTAGCGTATATGCACTCCTAGCTTTAGGTTACACAATGGTATATGGAATAATTCAATTAATAAACTTTGCACATGGTGAAATATACATGATAGGAGCCTTTGCGGGCTTCTATTGTGCTACCACACTAAATTTACCACTAGTACCTACATTATTAGCTGCAATGGCTGCATCTGCACTAGCTGGTATTATAATTGAAAAAGTAGCATATAAACCACTAAGAAACTCACCAAGAATAACATTACTTATTACTGCAATAGGTGTTTCTTTGTTATTACAAAATAGTATGAGAGTTTTAGTTGGTGCTAATCCAAAACCATTTCCAAACCTAATTAAAGCTGGTTACTTAGAAATAGGTGCACTTCATATAGAATGGAAGACACTACTTATGTTTGCTGTATCTGCACTCCTTGTACTTCTCCTTCAATTTATTGTTTTTAAAACTAAGGTTGGAAAGGCAATGAGAGCAGCTTCCTTTGATATAGAAGCCGCATCTTTGATGGGAATAAACGTTAATAATACAATATCACTAACTTTTGCTATTGGTTCTGCCCTAGCTGGTATTGCTGGTGTTCTTGTAGCAATATCCTATCCTAGCATAACTCCTTATATGGGCGTTATGCCTGGTCTTAAAGCCTTTGTTGCAGCAGTACTTGGAGGAATAGGAAGTATACCTGGCGCTTTACTAGGAGGATTATCTATCGGCTTATTAGAAACACTTTCAAAGGCATATATATCTACCACTTTTTCAGATGCAATAGTTTTTGGTATTCTAATTGTTATTTTATTAATTAAACCTTCTGGGTTACTTGGTAAGGTAACAAGAGAGAAAGTGTAGGTGATATAAATGAAAAAATTGTTAGAAAAAAAGTCATTATTAATATTTGGTGCAATATTACTTGTTTACGGTATCCTATTTACCTTATTAAAAACAGGCGTAATAGGTGCTTACTATGAAGGAATTATTCTTTTAACGTTTATAAATATAATTTTAGCTGTATCACTTAATTTAATTGTAGGCTTTACTGGCCAACTTTGTTTAGGACATGCTGGTTTTATGGCCATAGGTGCTTATATTTCTGCAATTATAAGTACTAAAGCTAACTTACCTTTCTTCTTAGCAATTATAGTTGGTGCAATAGTATCTGCTTTCTTTGCTGCTTTGATTGGTTTTCCAACATTAAGACTTACAGGAGACTATTTTGCAATTACTACATTAGCCTTCTGTGAAATTATTAGAGTAATAATTATGAATATTGATTATGTAGGCGGTGCCCGTGGATTTACAGGAATTCCCACAAAGACAACTATTTCTATAAGTTTCTGGGTTATGATACTTTCAGTAATTATTATTTATAACATAATACATTCATCTCAAGGACGTGCAATGCTAGCTGTACGTGAAAATGAAATTGCTGCTGAATCTATGGGAGTTAATGCTTTCAAATATAAAATGACTGCTTTTGTTATAGGAGCTTTCTTTGCTGGACTTGCTGGTGGATTATACGCTCATTATATGGGATATATTCAACCTACTTCCTTTGATTTTGTTAAATCAATTGATTACTTAACATTTGTAGTATTTGGAGGTATGGGATCTTTATCTGGTTCTATTATTTCTACAGGTATTTTAACATTCTTACCTGAGTTATTAAGAGGACTACAAGATTATAGAATGATTATTTACCCATTAGCCCTTATAATCTTAATGATATTTAGACCTCAAGGGTTACTTGGCGACAAAGAATTATCCTTAAAAATATTCAAACTAAAAAACAAAAAAGAAATTAAAGATATAGAAGCTGGAAAGGAGGCTTAAAATATGTTAGATGTAAAAGACCTATCTATAGAATTTGGAGGACTTAAAGCTGTTTCAGACTTTAACCTTTCAATAGAAGATAGACAAGTTGTTGGATTAATTGGACCTAATGGTGCAGGTAAAACTACTGTTTTCAATATGTTAACTGGAGTTTATGCTCCTACTAATGGCACTATTATATACCTTGGAGAAAATATTGAAGGTCTTAAACCATATGATATTACTCAAAAGAAAATTTGTAGAACCTTTCAAAATATAAGACTATTTTCAAGCCTTTCTGTAATAGATAATGTAAAAATAAGCTTTAACTTTAGAATTAACTATAATCTATTTGATTCTATTCTTAGAACTCCTAGATTTAAAAAGGAAGAGGCTGAAATTGAAAAAAAATCACTAGAATTATTAAAATCATTTAATTTAGCTGAAAAAAAGGATGAATCTGCAAAAAACCTTTCTTATGGTGAACAAAGAAGACTTGAAATTGTAAGGGCCCTTGCTGCTAAGCCTTCGTTAATACTTCTTGATGAACCTGCTGCAGGTATGAATCCTCAAGAAACAGCAGAGCTTATGGAATTAATTAATTGGATTAAAAATGAATTTCACATATCAGTTCTATTAATAGAACACGATATGAAGCTAGTAATGGGTATTTGCGATAAAGTCGTAGTTCTTGACTATGGTAAAAAAATAGCTGAAGGAACTCCAAATGAAATAAAAAATAACCCTAAGGTAATTGAAGCTTATCTTGGAGAGGGGGCTTAAAATGCTTAAAATTGACAATATAAACTTATACTACGGTGGTATTCATGCATTAAAAGATCTTTCTTTAGAAGTAAAAAAAGGTGAAATTGTTACTCTAATAGGCGCAAATGGTGCAGGTAAAACCTCTACCCTAAGAGCAATATCAGGACTTGAGCCTATTAAAAGCGGAACTATATCCTATAAGGGTTCCCCTATTAATAAAATTCCCGCTCATAAAATAGTGTCTTTAGGACTATCTCATGTACCAGAAGGTAGAAAGATATTTGCAAACCTTACTGTGCTAGAAAATCTTGAACTTGGTGCTTATTTAAGAAAAGATAAAGAAATTCAAAAAGATATGGAAATGGTATTTTCTAAATTTCCAAGACTTAAGGAAAGAGAAAAACAACAAGCTGGTACACTTTCAGGTGGTGAGCAGCAAATGCTTGCCATAGGCAGAGCATTAATGAATAGGCCTGAGATGTTAATACTTGATGAACCTTCTATGGGACTTGCACCTCTTGTTGTTAAAGATATATTTGATACAATTGTTGAAATAAATAAGTCCGGTACTACAATTCTTCTAGTTGAACAAAATGCTAATATGGCACTTTCTATTGCAGATAGAGCTTATGTACTTGAAACAGGTAATATTGTTTTAAGTGGAGATGCTAAGGAACTATTAGAAGATGATAGTATAAAGAGTGCATATCTTGGAGAGTAATTTAAAATATTAATGGAAAAAGAGAAACCACTAATTGGTTTCTCTTTTTCAAATCATTAATTAATACTAATTAGAATACAGGAATTACAGCTCCCTTATACTTTTCTTCTATAAACTTCTTACATTCATCAGAAGTTAAAGCTTCTTTTAATACTTTAGTCTTTTCAGAATCCTTATTAGCTTCCTTAACAACTAAAACATTTCTCTTAGTATTTATATCTTCTCTGTTCTTATCCTCAGTATATAATCCTTCTTTAGTCGCATCTAAATTAGCTTGTAATGCATAGTTACCATTAATAACAGCAGCTGTAACTTCATCCAAAAGTCGTGGTAGTTGTTCTGCAGCCAATTCTTTAAACTTTAAGTTCTTTGGATTTTCGGTTATATCCTTTGGAGTAACTAATTCTCCTGCCTTTACCTTTATTAATCCTGCATCTTCAAGAACTCTTAATGCTCTTGCTTCGTTAGTTGCATCATTCGGAATAGCTATTGTATCTCCATCCTTTATTTCATCTAAGCTCTTTGCAGTCTTAGAATATAAAGTCATTGGCTCTATATGGATTTCTGCAACATTTACTAAATCATATCCCTTTGCTTCATTTGTTTCATTTAAGAAGGCAATATGTTGGAAGTAGTTTGCGTCTAATTCTCCTTCATAAACAGCTGTATTTGGTGTATTATACTCATCAAATGGTGTTATTTCTAAAGTATAACCTTTTTCTTCTATTAAAGGCTTAATTGCATTAACTATCTCTTCATGTGGTACAGATGTAACCCCAATTTTTATAACCTTGTCATCTTCCTTCTTTTCTGTGCTGCCCCCGCACCCAACTAAGCCTAATGTTAATGCTCCTGCTAATACTAGTGATAATAATTTTGTCTTTTTCATATTAAAATCCCCCTTTTATTTATCTTGATAATTTTTTATAAAAATAGTTTCCTAAGCCTTGAAGAGCTTGTACTACTATAATCAACACAATTACTGTAACAATCATTATATCTGTTTGGAATCTTTGGAATCCGTATCTTATTCCTAAGTTACCAAGCCCTCCTGCCCCTAGAGCACCTGCCATTGCTGAATACCCTATGAGGTTTATAACTGTAAGTGTTATACCTGATAGAATTGATGGTATAGCTTCTTTTAACATTACCTTGAATATAATTTGAGCATTACTTGAACCAAAGGACCTTGCAGCCTCTATAACTCCTGGATCTACTTCTTTTAAAGCAGATTCAAATATTCTTGCTACAAAAGGGGCTGCTGCTATAGTTAATGGTACTATAGCTGCTTTCTCACCAATAGATGTTCCCATTATTGCTCTTGTAAAAGGTATTATAGCGACCATTAATATTACGAATGGAAAACCTCTTAATACATTTACTATTCCATCTATACATTTATATATTGCCTTGTTAGGCCTTAACCCATTGCTATCTGTTACTACAAGTATTATTGCAATTATAAAGCCAAATATTACAGAGAAGATTGTTGATGGTACAACCATCACTAATGTTTGTCCAAATGCTTCTAATAATAATTCACCCATGCTATATTACCTCCCATTCTATATTTTTGCTCTTTAAATAATCAGATATTGTTTCTTTGTCCTTTTCCTCAATATTTATAACTAAGCTTCCAAGTACATTTTCCCTGAATTTTTCAAGTTTTCCCCAAACTATTGAGAAATCCACATTTGCTTCCCTGGCCATTCTTGTAATAAGTGCATTTTCAGAACAATCTGCTGGGAAGAAAATTCTTATATTTATTCCTTCATTAGGTAAGGTTGTCTCATCTCCTTCACCAAGGAACTTCTTTAATGACGCTCCTGGCTTTAAGAACAAGTCTTCTGCTCTTCCCTCATCCTTAACTATTCCACCATCTATTAATGCAACTCTTTCACAAACTTCTTTAACAACTTCCATTTGGTGAGTTACTATAACTATTGTTATTCCTAACTCCTTATTTATTTTAGATAGAAGTGCTAAGATATCCTTAGTTATCTTAGGATCTAAAGCTGATGTAGCTTCATCACACAAAAGAATCTTTGGTTCTAAGGCTAATGCTCTTGCAATTGCAACCCTTTGTTTTTGTCCACCACTTAATGATGCTGGTTTACTTTTTGCCTTATCTTCTAATCCTACTAAAGCTAATAGTTCATTTACTCTCTTGTCTATGTACTCTTTATCATAGCCCCAAACTTCAAGTGGAAGAGAAACATTCTTATATACAGTTTTTCTTTTAAGTAGGTTAAAGTTTTGGAATATCATCCCCAAATTCTTTCTAAACTCTCTAAGCTTTTTAGCCCCTAAGCCTGAGACTTCTTCTCCCATGACTTTAATACTTCCTTTATCATAGGACTCTAATCCATTTATACATCTTAAAAGCGTTGATTTACCAGCACCACTATGGCCTATAATTCCGTAAATCTCCCCTTCCTTTATGCTTATTGCTATATCTTTTAATACCTCTGTTTGTCCAAAACTTTTACATACATTTTTAATTTCTATCATAATCATGTTCCCTCCCTCTTTTTTAGTATAAAAATAAATGCACTAGAGAATAAATCTCTAGTGCATGAACTCACTAAGCCTAATTTATTCTCTTATCTATCAGCAAAATATAAAAAATTGCTGCAGGAATTAGCACCGTATTCTAAATGGAAAATGAGCCACTTAATCGGTTGCTGGGTTTCACAGGGCCAGTCCCTCCACCACTCTGGATAAGATATTGTATTTTATTTTCTAATTATTTACTTCTTGCTTAATAATATATTCCAATCTTTTAATATTGTCAATATATTTTTGAAAGTTATTCCAATATTTTTTCTAAACAATAAAAACTTCCTTCTTTATCTTTCAAGGAAATTTCCCCCACTATGTTAAATCCTTGAGACTTGTACAACTTTTGTCCAAGTATATTTTTAGTATTAGTATCTAATCTTATTGCTTTAATTCCATCTTCTTTAGCATATTCTAAAACCTTCTGTATTAAATATTTTCCATATCCTTTTCCAGAAAAAGCAGGGTTTACTAACACTCTATGTAACACAACATAATCATCATTAAAAGTCCATGGCAAATCATCGTATGCCTTTTCCTCTGTTCTATTGATGACCACTATTCCTAAAATTTCATTTTTATTTTTTTCTAGTACAAATAATTCCCTTTTCTCTATATCACTCTTAAATGTATCTCTTGTTGGATAATTTTCATTCCAACTTATACCGAAATCTTTATAATGTTTTAGTGCTTCACATTTTATGCTATAAATCAAATCTAAATCTTTTAGTTCCCCTATTCTTAACCTCATCTTTTACTCCTTACATAAAATATCCTTACATAAAATATCCTTACATAAAATATCCTTCTCTATTATAGCAGAGTTAAAATCTATTGCACCCTGTATTTTTTTACTATTCTGATAAAAGGTGTATAAGCACTTTAGCTCATACACCTTTTAGTTTAATACTCTATTGTTTCATCAAATATTTCTATTATTTCTCCATCACAGTTTTCTTCTATAAAACTTATAACTTTTTCTTTTGTTGTGTCTACTATAGCATTAGTACCACATACTTTTGATAGAGCAATACCTATTATTTTATGATTATCTTGATGAGACATCTCTCCTACAGAAATATTAAATTTATTTTTTAATCTTTGAGTAATACTATTAACTACCATACGCTTTTCTTTTAAGCTCTGAACCCAAGATACTCGTATTTTTATTTCCATCACTAGAAATTTCATGATATACCACATCCAAATTTTTATAATTAAATTAATTTACTTTTTGATTTCTTTAAGACAGCAAAATATTTAATAGTAAATACCTCTATATTAATGTAAGCAAGACTTAAATAAAGTCTTGCTTACATTATATCTACATTACCAAGCCACCATCAACACCGATTATTGTTCCATTTGTAAAAGTACTTTCATCAGAAGCTAAATAAACATATGCTCCTGCTAACTCTTTTGGAGTTCCAACTCTTCCAAGAGGAGTCATTGCTGCTAATGCATCTATAAACTTATCAGGTATAGCTGCAACCATATCTGTTTTAGTTACTCCAGGTGCTACCGCATTAACTCTTATTCCATATTGTCCAAGCTCCTTTGCAAGTGATTTAGTTAACCCATTTACTGCAGCCTTAGAAGCTGCATATGAGCATCCACTCTTTTGTCCAAAGGTTGCAACCATAGATGATGTATTTATTATACTTCCTCCATCATTATCCTTCATTATTGGAGCTACAGCCTTACACCATCTAAATATTCCATTAACATTAACATTCATAACATTTACGAATACCTCTTCTGTCATATCAAAGAAAGATACATCTGTTGTAATACCTGCATTGTTTATAAGTACATCAATCTTTCCAAATGTCTCATGTACCTTTTTAACTGCTTTCTCAACTTCTTTTGATTCATTATTATTTACACCAAGCCCAAGTATCATAGCATTAGGATGGCTACCTTTTAATGCTAATACTGCCTTGTCTGCATTCTTTTGATTTGATGCACAAGCTACAAGCTTTGCACCTTCTGATAACAATTTATCAGCCACTGCATACCCAATACCTCGTGATGCTCCTGTAACAATTATGACCTTATCCTTTACTCTCATATATACATCTCCTCCATATAAAAATATTCTCTATTTAGTAATAAGCATTTTTATAATAATTTATTACTTATCTTTATAAATAAAAGATATTTAACATTGACACTAATTTATAGTATTTTTATAATATTACTAATTCACAATTAATTTTAAGGAGATTATTCTATGGATGATATTCTAACACCTGTAACTTTAGAGGAATTTCACAAGAACGTAATAATAAAATTTCAAAATATATTAGATGGACTAGATACTTTTCCAAACTTTACCCTAGAGCCTAAAAATATATCTTCAGGTGAAGATGAAATGATTGACTATATCCTTAAAATCTTTAAATTAAACAATTCTTTTTGTTATATAGATTTTTATCTTGATAAACTATCAGAAGAAGATAAAGAAAACTTAGTTAATCTTGTTCCAGAAGAGGATAGAAAACTGCTTAAAGCTAACTTGAATATTGAAAACTATAGTAATTACTTCAAAGTAGAGCACATAAAATTAATCCCTTTTTTAACTAGACTCTCTACTAGAGAAAACTTCTTTATAACATTCTATTTTACTGAGATTCCAATTACTATATGGGGTAACTATGGAATGAAATTTCCTTGCTTTTGCCTAAATCAAAAAGACTTAAACTTTTATATAAATCAACTTAAATAAATTATAAGGTTGGCTAGATATTTATTTTGCTTGTTCTGTCACTGCACTCCAAGTCACATCAAAACAAATATCCACCCCTCGTACAAAAAGAAACCCTAGATAAAATAGGGTTTCTTCATTTTACTAAATACTATTTCTTATCTTTTTAAGCTTTACTATGGCTTTAAATAAGTCTCCATCAATCTCAATCTCAAATTCTCCACCTTGTAATTCTACCAAGCTTTTAGCAATTGAAAGGCCAAGCCCTGATCCTTCTGTAGTCCTTGAAACATCGCCTCTCTTAAATCTTTCCATTAATTCTTCTGCTTCCACATTTAATTGACTTTCCGATATATTTTTAAATATTAGATCAACATAATCTTCATCTTGCTCTACATCTATATATACTCTAGATCCCTTCATAGAGTACTTAATAATATTAGAAAGTAAGTTTTGGAATACTCTAAATGTTTTCTTGCCATCAGCTAATATTAATAATTTTTCTTCTGGTATATTCTTAATAATTTGAAGGTTTGAAGACTCAATCTTATCCTCAAGTTCTCCTATAGTTTGCCTTAAAAGAGCTACTGGATCTAATTCTACTATATCTAATTCAATAGCCCCTGAGGCTGCCTTAGAAGCTTCAAATAAATCTTCAATTAATATCTTTAGCCTTTGGGATTTCTCTTTAAGTACACCTATATATTTTTCTCTATCTTCATCTGAAATATTATCTTTGCTTAATAAGTCAACATAATTAATTATAGAAGTTAAAGGAGTTTTTAAATCATGAGATACATTTGTTATAAGTTCTCCTTTCATTCTTTCACTTTTTACAGCATTATCTATAGCTGATTCTAATCCTTCTTGTATATTAGATAAGTCCTTAGATATTTCCCTTAATATATGAGGGCCACTCACTAATAACTCATTCTTGTAATTTCCTTTTACAATATTACTAGTAGTTTTTTTGAGCTTATTTACTTCCTTTCCTATTACTAATACATAGCCTATTACACCTATTGCCATAAGTATAAATACCACTACTAAAGCACTATAAAAAGGTTCATATAACCAATAACTTAAAGGAAAGGTTATAAAGCATGCAACTCCAACAAACATCATTATTACACAAATAAATGATATAACTGTAATTGCTGTATATTTATAAACAAAGTTCTCACGTATAAGATCAAAAAGTCTTAATATTGCTTTATATATTTTTAATAAAAAAGATTTATTTTTAAGTTCTTTTGATGCATTATCCTTATCTATAAATATAAGCTTTAAAATATATGCTAAGTTTAAATATAATAATAATCCACCAATTATGGTTAGTACTATAATTCTTCCCGGGAAATACCACTGGGTTTTCCAACATATATAATAGAAAAATACTCCAAGTAAAATTAGAAAAATTAATTTTAACTCTGTAAAAAATCTTCCGTATAACTTAACAAATATATTATTATTAAAAGTTTTATTTTTATTCTTTAATATATTTATGAACAATCCTATTGCCAACATACAATCTATAGCTAATAATCCGCCATAAAGCTTTACTAGGTTCTTATTACTTTCTATATCTTCTTTTGCATAATATAATATATCTCTTTTATCCATATTATGGGGAACTCTTATACAAACATCATACTTACTTCTAGTAACATTATATCCAACTAAAGGTTCCATTGACTTAGAGAATTCTGTACCTTGTTTAGTACCCGAATCTGTTCCAAATAACATCACATAGTCATAGCCATATCTAGAATCTTCTAAAAAATCATTAATATTTGTATAAGTACTTGTGGTAAATGGAGTTCCATCCCATCTATCTACAAAGAATTCAAAATTGGAATTCTTTATAAACTTGTTAAAAAAGTTATTATACTTACTATTTATTATATTAATTAGTTCTCCCCTATTTTTACCTTCTGCAGTTGTGTTGGTATTATTTATCTCTAAATATTTCTGTATTCCTTCTTCATTTATATTTCCATCAATATCTTCATATATATCAGATACCTCTACCAATCCATTATAAAATTCATTATAGTAATCTGATACGTCAAATCTTTCATACATACTTTTAAATTGTAAGCTATTAAAAATGTATGTATATAGCACTGGTGTTAGCGCAACTAATATTGATAGTAATAGAATCTTAAGGTTTAAGCTATTCCTTGTGATCTTTTTCAAATTTATATCCAATTCCCCACACCACCTTTAAATATCTAGGTTCTTTAGGATTAATTTCTATTTTTTCTCTTATTCTTCTAATATGCACTGTTACTGTGTCTACATTAAAGGCCACCTCATTCCATACCCTTTCATAAATTTCTTCAATAGAAAATACTCTTCCTGGGTTATCCATTAACAATGAAAGAATTTTAAATTCTAATGGGGTTAACTTTGCTACCTCTCCATCTACTAAAACAACCTTGCTACTCTTATTAAGCTCTATCGCACCAATTTTTATAACATCATTGTTTTCCTTTAAAGGTGAAAACCTTGTATATCTTCTTATTTGAGAATTTACCCTTGCAATCAATTCTAATGGATTAAATGGCTTTGTTACATAATCATCAGCCCCAATATTAAGTCCTAATATTTTATCAGTATCCTCTGACTTTGCTGAAAGCATGATTATTGGTATCTCTTTTTCTTCTCTTATTTTAAGAGTAGCCCTTGTTCCATCCATCTTTGGCATCATAATATCCATTATGACAAGGTGTATCTCTTCTTCCCTTATTACATCTAAGGATTCAGCACCATCATAAGCTTTGAAAATATTATATCCTTCTCCTTTTAGATAAATTTCTATAGCTTCAACTATTGCTTTATCATCATCAACCACTAAAACATTATAACCATTCATATTCTTCCTCCAAATTTAAAACTTACTAACTATTTTATCATATTAGAAATTTTACTAGATATCTTTAATCCTATATTCTTATAATAGGACATAAAAATTACAAAAGACTATTTATAATTCTTAAGAAATCCGAAAGAAAAAGGAACCTAGTATTCTAGATTCCTTTAAGTAACTTATGATAATCCACAACTTAGTCTTATAGAAATATCATTATATAACGCTTCCTTATCTATACTGTTTAAGTCTTCTACAACCCTTACAGCACCAACTAATCTTTTATTTAATAATATACCATATTCAATATCCTTTTCTAATTGAGCTGATATCTTATAGTTTCCTTTATCATCCCTAGTAAAACTTATAAAATCTCCTGTTTCAGAATTTACTAATTCTATATTTCCATCATTTCCAATATCATAGGCCTCATCTATATCTGTAATTTCAATGTTGAAGGGATTACTACTTACCTCTGCAACAGTTATTACTGGACTTAAAGTCATTCCTGTATATAACATGGAAATATCATTACTATTGGTGGTTTTAACACTATAACTTGCAACATCAAGATTATTTTCTTGTTCTAATGATTCGCTTTGTTCTACTTCACTTTTATTATTGTCTTCTGTATCATTACTACAGGACATAAATAAAAATAGTGAAAATAATAAACTAAATAAAATAATTAATCTCTTTTTCATTTGTAACCTTCCTTCTCTTTAGTTATTCTTCTGAACTAATAAGGTTTTTAATAGATAAATCTAAACCTTTTTCGTCTATAGATACCTTTCTATCTTGGACTATTATCCCATTCCTATCTACAAACATCATTCTTGGTAATGTATTTAATTTATACGCTTTATAAGCACTTAAATCATAATCATAATAAGTATATAGTGAAATATTATTAAACTTTAAGTATGTATCTGCTGTTTCCTTTGTCTCACGCTCTCCATCAGTGATATTAACAACAATGAATTCTACATCTTCTTTATAATACTTTTCTTTAGCAGCTTCAATTTTTATTAGGTTTTCTCTACAATCAATACACCATGATGCCCAAAAAACTATCACCATTGGTTTACTTCCAATATATTTTTCTATATTAACCTTTTCTTTATTTTCTGTATAAACAGTAAAATCTTTTGCTTTCATTTTAATATTTGCAGGAATATAATTATCAGGCTTTCTTTCAGATTCAATTTGTGACAATTTTTCTTCAGTACTTATATTATTTTTACTACTTAAAATAGTGAAAATAATCATTCCTATTACAAGCACTACAACTATGCCTAATATTCTTCTCTTGTTCATCATATGAATCTCCTCCTATAGTAATTATAAACTATATCAAATAAAAAATCTCTAGGAATAACCTAGAGACATATTCTTACCTTTTCAATTTTCTTATCAGACACTTCATCTATTTTAAAAACAATATCATTATACTTTATTTCTTTTTCTTCATCTTCTAAAGGAATTTTTCCAATTAAGTTAATTAAGAACCCATTTAAAGTATCTAACTCATCAGACTTTACATCAAGGTTTAAATTTTCATTTAATTCATCTAATTGAGTAGTACCATCTACTAAATAACAATTCTCTCCAACTTTTCTTATTCCAAACTCCTCTTCATCATCCTCATCATTTATATCTCCAACAATTTCTTCAACTAAATCCTCAACAGTTATGATGCCTGAGAATCCACCATACTCATCTACAATGATTGCTATATGACGTTTAATGTCCTGTAAGTCCTTAAATAAATGTCTAATTGACTTACACTCCGGAACAAAATAAGGTTCTTGCAATATATCCTGTATATTTACATTTTCAAAGCCCTTATTTCTAGCTTCTATCATGAAGTCTTTCATATATAATACTCCAATGATATTATCAATTTCATCTTTATAGACAGGTATTCTAGCAAATCTCTTTTGTAAAAGCTCGTCCAAATATCCTTCAAGAGGTTCATCTATATCTATGCAATATACCTCTGTTCTTGGTGTCATAACCTTTTCAGCTATTTTGTCATCAAATTCAAACACACTTTCTATCATTTCTTTTTCGCTTTCATCAATTGCACCATGTTCTTCTCCTGTTTCTACAAGAGACTTAATTTCTTCCTTTGTTACCCTTTCCTCTGAGTCATCACTATCCAATCCAAACAGCTTTACTAAAACATTTGTTGATACTGATAGTATCTTAACAAAAGGTGCTGCTATCTTAGAAACAAAAAGAATAGGATTTACAACTAACATAGAAAGCTTGTCTGCTTTCTTTATAGCCAATCTCTTAGGGAAAAGTTCACCAAATACAAGTGTGAAATAAGATAAAATTATTGTTACACCTACAAATGATATTTGTTCACCATAAGGTATATTCATGTCTGTTAACATCTTACCTACTACTGTTGAAATACCTGTTGCTGCAGATGCACTGGCAAAAAATCCAGATAGTGTTATAGCAACTTGAATTGTAGACAAGAACTTTGTTGGTTCCTCTACTAATTTGCATATTGTGCTAGCCTTTTTATTACCTTCATTAGCTAACATTTTCATTTTTGTTTTATTAATTGATACAATTGCCATCTCTGCTGCTGCAAAGAAAGCATTTACTGCTGTTAATACTACTAACAATATGAGCTGTCCAGCAATATTAGCAGGGTCGGGATCACTTTCCATATTCCATTTCTCCTTTTTTAATATAGTGATTAAATCTTATCATGAATCATAAACATTATCAAATATTGTAAATCTTATAAAAAAGATTGAAACTCCCCAAAAATAAAGTTTATATTAAAAAACGGTTTAATCTCTCGCTATATCAAACTCTTTCTATGCAACTTAATTTGCTAATAGAGACCTTTCTTTTTATATTAATTACAATATCTATTACTAACTTTATCATCTCAATTTCCTTACTCTTCTACGTTTTTATTTATATTAAATAATTAATAACTTTATTTATAATTATTTAAAGTATTTTCCTAAAGAATAAAAAAAGATTATCCTTATAAGCTTGGATAATCTTTCATATTTGGCTAGGGTAGTCGGATTCGAACCGACCATACTCAGAGTCAGAATCTGATGCCTTACCCCTTGGCTATACCCCATTAACAATATTATTATAGCACATTATTGTATATTTTCTATATTTTTCTTTAATAGTTTCAATATAGATAATAAAGTTCTTACAGCTATAAAAAATTTCTTCTCTTATATTAACAAAGTTTTGTAGAATATTGACGAATACATTGTTATACTGTATACTTCTAAATCGTAGGATACCTTTAAGCTAGTCCTGTGAGACTAATAAGGAAGTATTATTTTTATGTATTTTATACGCCTTAGTATCTTAATTGGTATTAGGGCGTTTTTTTATATCTGGTATCCTATATATTCAGAATTATTATGGAGGATACTATGAAAAAACAAAATTCAAACAAACTAGCTATTCAAATGGCAATATCCTTAATTCTAGGATTAGTTGCTGGAACAGGATTTATATTATTAAGAGAAAATTTATTAAGTAATGGAAATGTTGATTTATGGACAAGTATAAATAACTTATTATTCCAAGATATATCTGCTGAAGGAGCTCAAAATGCTCTAGGATTATTCTATATAGCAGGACAACTATTTGTAAACTCATTACAACTTGTAATTGTCCCAATGGTATTTACTTCAATAGCTTTAGCTATGTGTAAAGTAAGTGATACTAAAAAACTTGGTCGTATTTCTTATAAGACAATATTAGGATTCTTAGTTACATCATTATTTGCTCTTATATTAGCTGGAATCTTTGGATTTGCTGCAAATAAGATGGGATTATTTAATGTAAGTATAGATAACTTAACTTCTCAAGCTGGAAGCGCTGGTTCTAATCCGTTATTAGTTATAGTAAAAGCTATACCAAATAACATAGCTGCAACTTTCACTCAAAATGGTAGTATCTTAGCTGTTGTTTTCTTAGCTGTGGTTACTGGTCTTTGCATAAACCACTTAGGTGATCAAATTCAAGTATTAAAGAAGTTACTAGAAGATGTAAATAACATAATTACTGTGTTCTTAAGCTTCGTTATCACTAAGTTTGGACCTATTGCTATATTCGTACTTATAACTAGAACATTTGCAATCTATGGGGTAGAACATTTAAAACCTGCTCTAGCTTACGTAATAACAACTGTAATAGCATTATTACTATTCTTAATATTTGGTTATGCTGCTTTCGTTGGAATAGCTGCTAAGTTAAATCCAATAACTTTTGTTAAGAAGATTTCTAAGGTTGCTTTATTTGGATTTTCAACATCTTCATCAGCTGCAACTTTACCTCTTAATACAAAGACAACTGTTGAGGAATTAGGTGTTAGTGATGAAATTGCTTCATTTACACTACCTCTAGGAATGACTATAAATATGAACGGAACTGCAATAATGCAAATTATAGCAGCCATATTTATAGCATCAAGTGCTGGATATGAAGTAACTATCGGAAACATAATTGTTATAGGGTTACTTGCTCTTATTGCTTCAGTAGGTACACCTGCTGCCCCTGGTGCTGGTGCAATAATACTATTCACAGTTCTTACTGGAATGGGATACAACAATGATGCTGCATTACTTGCATACTCATTAATCTTAGCAATAAACAGACCAGTAGAAATGTTAGTAACATCACTAAACGTTGTTGGTGACTCTGCTACAGCAGTATTTGTTGCTAAATCAGAAGGAATGCTAGACGAAGAAAAATATAATGCAATTTAATAAAAAGTCCTGCTTATGCAGGACTTTTTGCTTTAAGAAATAAAACTCTCTTTATTCCAAATCAGAGATTCTTCTATTTTATATAACTCCTCGTTTTATTGACCGACTAGTCTATTTATGATATCATAATTACAAACCAGTCGGTCAATAACTTAATGGAGGTCTTATTGTGAAAAAGTCAGAGAAAACAGAATTAACTCGAAAAAAAATTTTAATGGCTGCAATAACTGAATTTGGTACTAATGGATATGATAGCTCCAAACTTAATAATCTTTGTAATGATAATGGAATATCTAAAGGACTAATTTATCACAACTTTAATAATAAGGATGATATTTATCTTAATTGTGTTGATTACTCTATTCATTCCTTTATTGATTTTATGAAAGCCCAAAAGGTAGGAAGCGACTTACAAAAATATATGAGTTTACGTTTTAATTTCTTTGAAGAAAATCCTTTAATTTGCCGTATATTTTTTGAAGCCATATTACAACCACCAAAGCATCTAATATGCGATATTAATGAAATCAAAAAAGATTTAGATAAAATGAACAAGGAAATATATATGTCTGCTTTAAACAAACTAAATTTACGTGATGGAGTTAGCCAAGAAGAGGCTATTGAATATTACAGTATAATGCAAGAAATGTTTAACGGATACTTTAGTAGTTCTGCATATTCAAATGCAGCTTTTTCAACTGTAGTTAACGAACATGAAGTAAAACTTTCTAAAATATTCGATTTTATGTTATATGGTATTGCTAAGGAGGTAACGAATAAATGATATCTTTAATTTTAAGACTTGTTGTTACAATTATAATTGCTTTCTTTATAGGAAAATTGGTGTCTAAATTTAAGCTTCCTGCTATTCTTGGTTGGCTTATAACAGGAATGATTTTAGGACCACATGCTCTATCAATAGTTAATGAAACTTTACTTGATGCTAACTGGTACAATACTTTTATACATGTCCTAGAATGTGCTGTTGGTTTATTAATAGGTACAGAACTTGTATGGAAAAAAATCAAAAAAACAGGTAAACAAATTGTTATTACAACACTTATACAATCTTTAGGTACCTTTATTTTAGTTTCTCTTGCATTTGGAGTAATATTCTATTTCACAGGAATCCCTATATATCTGGGAATAATTTTTGGGGGTATTGCACTAGCTACCGCTCCTGCTCCTGCGCTATCTATAGTTAGAGAATTTAAAACAGATGGTCCGGTAACAAAGACTCTAATCCCAATGGCTGCTCTAGATGATATTGTTGCTGTTATTGTATTCTTTTCTTCAATATCAATTATTTCTGCAGGACTTTCTGAGCAAAAGCTTCCAGCATATATGATAGCTCTTGTCATATTACTACCTCTTATAATAGGAGTAGCAACTGGACTACTTGCTGGAATAGTTCTAAAAAAAGAAAGAAATAAAAAAGAAACCCTTGCTCTATTGATTATAATGATTATTTTTGCATCTGCCATTGGATTCTTTTTCAATAACTATGTTATGCCAAAACCAGTACTAAACTTTATGCTTATAGGTATGGCTTTTTCTGCAACATTTTCTAACATGATATCTGAGAAACGCTTAGAAGAAATTATGAATAACTTTAATCCTATATTAGGATTTTCTATGATCGTTGTAATTTTAAATCTTGGAGCACCACTTAATTATCATTTAATTTTAAATGCTGGCCTTTATACTGCTATTTATATAATCATAAGAGCTTTAGGTAAATACTTTGGCGCATATTTTGGTGCTAGTATAACTAAATCTCCTGAAACAGTTAAAAAGTATTTAGGGTTAACATTACTTCCTCACTCAGGAGTTTCCTTAGTTTTTACAGGAATAGCTGTATCTGTTTTAAGTAATCCAGCTCCTGAATGTGCACAAATTATTCAAGGCACTATTGCTGCAGCTGCTGTAATAAATGAAATAATTGCTGTTATAATAGCTAAAAAAGGTTTTGAATTGGCAGGAGAATTTAATAAAAACTGTAATATTCAAAATGATAATTCAGATAACTTAATAGCAAATTAATAATAAAAAGGAGCTATTTTATAGCTCCTTTTTATATTAAACTACCACTGATTATAACTCTTCTCTTCATACTGAAGGGAATTATAAAGTTCTCTAAATTCATTTAAAACTTTATCATCTATCTTGTAACACTTCTTATCAATATACAATCTATCGCCTAAGAAAGAAACATAATAAGTACTCCCAATCTCATTTACTTCTATAAAGAATTGCCATCCATTTCTCCCATCATCCTTAATCTCTTCTTTAGGTAAATCATTAAGAAATGTTGCTATCCTTTCTATATCTTCTTTCTTATCAATATCTTTAAACTTAGGTGGAGATGGTAACGCTTGTATTCTAATACTTGATATCTTTTCCGAATTTAATTGTGTTTTACTTCCACACAGAGTTAGTATAATGACAAAAATAAGAGTAATAGCAACTATAAATATTTTTCTTTTACTTTTCACTGCTCCTCCTCCCTTCATTACTAATATCCATTAACTTAAAAGCCGGTAACAACAAAGTTTCCTTCTCATTAATACCATATTTATATATTTATATATTTTTTTCTTTATAAACTATTTTTAATATTATAGGCGTTGCTATAGCACAAACCACCACTAAAATAATTATTGGCGCTAAAAATACAGGATTCATAATCCCCATAGATATTCCTTTATTAGCTACTACTAAAGCCACCTCACCTCTAGCTACCATTCCTACACCAACTTGTAATGCTTCTCTATTATTAAACCTGCATAACTTTGCTCCAAGGCCACATCCTATAATCTTTGTTATTATTCCTATACCAACAATACAAATAGTAAATAAAATTATTCCCGAGGACATTTTACTTAATGATACCTTTAATCCAATGCTTGCAAAAAATATTGGCGAAAGTAACATATAAGATAAAGTCTCAAATCTTGTATTTATATAACTTGTCTCTTTGTTGTTTGACAAAACAAGTCCAGCTATAAAAGCTCCTGTTATATCAGCTACTCCAAAGAATCTCTCTGCTGCAAATGATAATAGTAAACAAAATACAAAGGCTGCTATAATAAACCTTCTCATATCGCTATCATATCTATTAACAAATTTATCAAAGCATTTATAAAAAAGATAACCTGCTATTCCAGAAAGAATAAAAAATAATATTATCTTCATTAATACCAAAATTACACTTACACTTGCATCATTAAAGCTAGTAACTATAGTTAATGCAATTATTCCTAAGATATCATCAATTAAGGCTGCACCCAATATAGCATTACCAGTCTTAGTATTAAGCTTTCCTAGCTCCTTCAATGTTTCTACAGTTATACTTACTGATGTAGCAGTTAGTATAATTCCAATAAAGATATTTTCTATAAATTCATTTCCATAAACACCTGCTAGCTCTCCCCTATTAAAAATATAAGCTACTGCAGTTCCTCCTATAAGAGGTAGAATAACTCAACATAAAGCAATTATAAAAGATGCCTTTCCTGTACTTTTTAGCTCATTAATCTCTGTAGATAATCCCGCTGTAAACATGATTACTATTACACCAAGCTCAGCTATTTGCTTTATAAAATCAGTTTCAGTGATTATATTAAACACAGCTGGACCTAGTATTAAACCTGATAATAACGCACCTACTACCTGAGGCATTTGAAACTTTTTAGTTACTATTCCTAAGGCTTTTGTACTTAACAAAATCAAAGCAATATCGAATAAATATCTGTATGATAACATCCCGTCCATCTCCCAACTTTATCTTTTACCATATACTACTATTCTAATACTATATAAGTTATAATTGTACAAAAGGTAATGAAATTATAAAATTATTATCTTTGATTTATAGTAAATTAAAATTTTATACTTTCCTAGACGTCAAAAAAGAGGCTGTCTCGTAAATGATTAAGAATCATTTACGTAGACGGTCCTTTTTTGTTGCTATTTTTATATTTATTTATTTATTACATTTACTCCAATAACTACCATATACACTTATTTAAAGCACAACAAATAGGAGGTAGTCTATGTGCCTCCTATTTGTAAAATTATAACTTTACGCTATTTTCATTTGATGCAATAATATCCCATTTCTTTTTTTGATTGTTTTATTAAATAACTTTTTGATATTGTATGCAAAGCAAAGAAGCATAAATTCAGTTCTTATATTTTTCTTTCCACGAAGTAAGAATCTTCTAAATCCGTAATCTTGCTTTAATATACCAAATGCTCCTTCGACCTGTATAGATCTATTCAATCTTAATAATTTTCCTTCGGGAGTCGTTATATTCTCTAATGGTTTTTTACGATATTTTATAAACTCTTTGGAAACATGTAATCTTTTATTCCCTTTGGCTTTGGTACATTTATTTTTATAAGTACATCCATTGCAGTTTTCACATTCATATATTGTAATTGTTGATATATAACCCGACTTAGATTTTCTATATTTAGTTGAAACAGATTTTAATTTCTTTCCAAAAGCACATATGTAATAATCATCTTCACTAATATAAGTCATATTTTCTCTCTTACTTATATCATTTTTAAATTTTTTATTCTTTGATTTTTCGTAAGTTTGTGGCTTTATATAAGAATTTTGTTTATTCTCTGATAAATAATTATAATTTTCTTCACTTTCGTATCCAGCGTCAGCTATAACATTTTCAAACTTAATAGGTAATCCTTTTTCTAATTTATCTAAAAAAGGGATTAAAGTTAATTGATCTGAACGTTCACTAGATACATCAACTCCAACAATATATTCACCTTCAACACCAATTTGTATATTATACCCTGGTTTTAATTGACCATTTTTCATATGATCTTCCTTCATATGCATGAAGGTAGCGTCTTTATCTGTCTTTGAAAAACTATTACGCCCATTAAATATATTGTTGTAATCATCATATTTACTTTGTTTTTCAATAAACTCTTTTAAAATTTCAATATACTTTTGCAATTTACTTTTTCTTTTACCTTTTCCATGAACAAATGTAATATTATTAGATATTTTAATATCATCAAGTTCATTTAATATTTTAGTAACTTGATTAACAGATATTTTCTCTTTAATTTTACCTACATTAATTTTAAATTCTGATGATATCTCAAATAAGATATTTTTAACCTTTTCTTGAAGCTTATTCTCAAATTTATCTGTAGCCTTTTTCCATACAAAAGTATATTTATTGGCATTCACTTCGATTTTAGTACCATCAATAAATATATTTTTATATTCTATTTCATTTATTTCACCTAATTTTATTACTAATTGATTAAACAGATCATCAATACATTTTTCTAGATGATTTACTCTAAATCTTGCAATTGTATTATGATCCGGAGCCTTTTGCCCCTGCAAAAGCCAGATGAAATTTATATCACGCTTACATGCTTTTTCAATTTCTCTACTAGAATATAGTTTATTAATATAACCATATATAATTATTCTAAATAAGATGATAGGTTCAACTACTGGATTTCTACCTAATGTAGAGTATGTTTCATATAATTTTTTATAATTTAATCCCTCCGTAACATTAAATAGTAGTCTTACTGGATCATCTTCTTTTGGTATAAAATTAGTATCTATTGGGAAACCTATTTGATGCATAGGTATCACATTTTTATTAAATGATTTCATGATATTATTATGCACAAAAAAGGAAGTTCAAATTCGAACTTCCTTTTTCTATCAGCGAATATCAAAATTTATTTTGATACAGCCCCTTTTTAATTACTATATATTACTTTAAAGCTTCTAATACTTCCTCAACCATCTTTTGCGTTGATTCAATACCACCACTTATTGTATACCAAACATCAGCATCTAAATATACTATATTTCCGTTCTTATATGCATCAGTTTTCTTTATAATTTCATTATCAAACATTTCTTTCGCTGAAGTATTTCCACCTGTTACAGCTGCTCTATCTATTACAAATAAATAATCTGGATTTTTATCTAAAATGTATTCAAATGAAGCCTTTTGTCCATGTGTTGATGATTCTATAGTCTTATCAACCGCTTCAATCCCAAACTCCTTGTGAATTATTCCAAATCTTGATCCTTCTCCATATACGCTAAAGGCATTATCATTAGCTAAAGCTATTAAGGCATTTACACCTTCTGCTTTTTCATTAACCTTACCTATAGCTTCTTCAACCTTAGCAACTTGAGCTTTAACTTCCTTTTCTTTACCAAATATTTGTCCTAAAGTTTCCATATTCTTTTTGAAAGAACCTAGGTAATCAGTATTATCAACTCCTAAATAAATTGTTGGAGCTATCTTATTTAATTCTTCATAGTATGATTCTAATCTTCCTGACATTATTATTAAATCTGGCTTTAATTCATAAACTTTTTCCATATCAGGTTCTTTTAAACTTCCTACATTTTCATACTTACCATCTTCATATTTGCTTAAAAGACTTGGTAAACTTGATTTTGGTAAACCTATTATTTCTACATCTAAAGTATTTAAAGCATCTGCTATACCATAGTCGAAAACTATAACTCTTGAAGGATTCTTTGGTACTTCTGTTTCTCCTAATTGATGAGTAATTTTAATCTTCTCTCCATCTGCTGAAACACCATTTCCTGCAAACTTAGTAACACCATAAATACCAAATATAACTGCTATAATAACTATCATTGAAATTATTGTCTTTTTACTCATTTTTATCTCTCCTTTTTATTTAAAAATATACACATATTTTTCTGTTATCTATATTTTGAATATCAAATTTTATTTCATAAATATTTTCAAGTTCTTCCTTTTTGATTGTTTCATCTGTAGGACCATCCTTAACTACTTTTCCATCCTTTAAAGCTACAATATAGTCTGAGTAGCAGGATGCAAAGTTAATATCATGGATTACTATAATAACTGTTTTCCCAAGCTCATCAGTTAACCTTCTTAATATCTTCATAATCTCAACTGAGTGCTTCATATCTAAATTATTTAACGGCTCGTCTAGTAAGATATAATCACTATTTTGAGCTATTACCATGGCAATATATGCTCTTTGTCTTTGACCACCACTTAGTTCATCTAAGTACTTATCTTCAATATCCTTAAGCTGCATATATTCAATTGCCTTGTCCACAAATTCAATGTCTTCATCCTTCAAATTTCCTTGGCAATAAGGAAATCTTCCAAAGCTAACTAATTCCCTAATAGTAAGCTTTATATTTATGTTATTAGATTGCTTTAATATAGAAACTTTCTTAGCAAGCTCTTTATTATCCCATTCTAATATCTCTTTGCCATCTATTAAAACTTCACCTGCATCCCTTTTTATAAGTCTGCTTATTATTGAAAGCAAAGTACTTTTACCTGCACCATTAGGACCTATAAATGAAGTTATTTTTCCTTCTTCTATTTTTAAAGAAACATTGTCTACAACATTCTTGTTTCCATATTTTTTTGTAATTCCTCTTACCTCTATCATTTCGCTCTCTCCTTCATTACAAGATAAATGAAATAGATTCCACCTACAAAATTTATTATTACTCCTATTGTCATTCCAAAATTCAATATTCTTTCAACTATAAGCTGTCCACCTATCAAAGCTATTACACTAATAAAACCTGTTGCTAGTCCAAGTTCGCTATGCTTATATGTTTTCACAAGTTGTCTAGCTATATTTACTACTAGAAGTCCTAAGAATGTTATAGGGCCTACTAGTGCTGTAGATACTGATGTAAGTATTACTATAACCACTAATGTCTTTTTAGTAACCTTATCATAATCAACACCAAGGTTTATTGCTTCATCTCTTCCTAAAGACATAACATCTAATATCTTTAAAAAATCCATACTGAAAACTATACAAAGGGCTATTACTACAGTGGATATAAGCAATATTTCAGTATTTATATTATTAAAGCTTGCCATCATTTTATCTTGTACCATTTGAAACTCTAATGGATCAATTAGCACTTGCATAAATGTTGTTAAACTTTCAAATAAGGTACCACATACAACTCCTATAAGTAACAGTGAAAATATATTATTGCTATTTTTTCTAAATAGAAATTTATATATTAATGAAGAAAATATGATCATTATTATTATTGATATAACAAAATTTGCGTTCTTTCCATTTACTACTCCTGAACCTGACCCTAGGATGAATATTAATGTTGTTTGTAAAAGTACATACAATGAATCTAGCCCTAAGATACTAGGAGTTAAAATTCTGTTGTTAGTGATTGTTTGAAACACTAGGGATGAAAACCCTATTGATATTCCAACTAATATCATTGCTATAATTTTAGGTATACGTCTTGATAAAGCATAATCAAAATTATTTTCATTTAATCCTATTAATAAAAAGACTGCTACTAATATTGCTGCTACTATTCCTAAAACTAGAAGTAATTTTTTATGCTTCATTTCCAGCCCTCCTTACTATCATATAAAGGAAAATTGCGCTTCCTATAACCCCTACTGTTGTTCCTATAGATATTTCAAATGGGAAGATAACTATTCTTCCAAATATATCACAAGCTAAAAGGAATATAGGTCCAAGTAAGGCTGTATGATATAAAGAATTTTTCAAGTTGTCTCCTAGGTAAAGACTAACTATATTAGGAACTATTAATCCAAGGAAAGGAATGTTTCCTACAGTTATTATTGTTACTGCTGATATTATGGATACAATAACAAGTCCAATATTAACTACTGCATTATAATTTAAGCCTAGGTTAGTTGCAAAATCCTCCCCCATTCCTGCTACAGTGAACTTATTAGCATAAAGGAATGAAATTATAACTACAGGAATACTTAAATATAATAATTCGTAATTTCCTTTCATTATCATAGATAGATCTCCCTCCATCCATGAAGAAAGATTTTGAATTAAATCATACTTATAAGCAAAAAATGTAGTTATTGAATTTACCACTTTTCCTAACATCATCCCTAATAAAGGTATGAATATTATATTTTTAAACTTTATTGCTTTTGTCATTTTCATGAATATCATTGTGCCTACTAAAGAGAAGGAAAATGATATAAGCATTTTTTGAATTGTTGTTGCAGATGAGAATACTAACATTGAAGCTAATATTCCAAGCTTTGCAAAGTCTACAGTTGCAGCTGTTGTTGGAGAAACAAACTTATTCCTACTTATTTGTTGCATTATAAGACCACTTATGCTTAATCCAATACCAGCAACCACTATACTTATTAATCTTGGAACTCTACTTGTTAATAATATTTCTATTTTTGTGCTATCTAAAGCAAATATATCTCCTAATTTAATATCAGTTACCCCTACGAATAGAGATAAAATTGATAGTATGACTAATATAATAACTAAATACTTCTTCTTCATCTTCTCACCTCTGAATGCTTCTTTGACAAAATCTATGTATATTGATATAATTCATATAAGCAATTATTTGATAATAATTCTCATTTATAGTATCAAATTTATAATTATCTGTCTTATAAAATATTTTGTTTTTTTATAAAATATTTAGGGAAAGTTTATAGAGGTAAAAATATGATAGAAATTTTAGAAAAAATTAAAGAAAATATGGACAACTTTTTTAACTGTACTCACCTTAATATAGAAGTATATAATAAAAATGGATACTTATCATTTTCTTTAGGTGAACCAATAGATTCTGATATAAATGTAATTTTAGATATGATTAAATATAACAAAAATATTATTAACTTAAATCTATCTGAAACTGTTTTTATTACAGCTTGTCCTTTAATAAAAAATGATTATAATAATGGCTTCTATATAATTGGTCCATATTCTACAGATAAAAATAATGAAGATAACATTATATACAAACCAATTCACTGTCTTCCACACTTAATAGAACTTCTTTATGTTGACTTAGATATTAAACCGGAAGAAACTCATAACCTTAATGTAGCTAAAGCAATAAAATATATTGACGCCCATTACTCAGAAGATATTAATTTAGATATTCTATCTAAAAAGCTAAATCTTAATAAAACTTATTTTTGTAATGTATTTAAGAAAACTAAAAAGAAAACTGTTATAGGATATTTAAATGAAAAAAGAATAGAGAAAGGTAAAGAACTTTTAGTAAATACAGATATGAGTATAGCTGATATTGCTTTATCTATTGGCTATTCTAATCAAAATTATTTTAATACTGTGTTTAAGAAAAGCGAAAGTATTCCACCTTTAGAATATAGGAATAAATACAAAGCCATTTAAATACTAAAATATAAAAAGGAAATGTAGGTATATTTAATATATCTAACATTTCCTTCTCTTTACTCTATACTAACTATATATTAGGTTCAAACAAATTAAAATCTTGAAAAGCCTTTCTAATAATATATAGTGCATCTTCTTCACTATATATTATTTGATTATTTCTGCCTGGTGATGGCTTTTTTACCTTTGTAGTAGATGAACGATTTTTAAATTCTTTTGGTGTAGAATTACAATATCTTTTAAAAGCTTGGTTCATATAACGATAATCTGAAAACCCACAATGATAGCAAATATCTATTAATTTCATATTAGTAGTAAGAATCATCTCTCTTGCATGATTAAACCTTACAAAAGTTAGATAATCCTGAAAATTCTGCTTTAAATGTTCCCTAATAAAATGTGATAAAAAGTATACAGATAATCCTTCTCTATCTGCAATATCCTGTAATGATATTTTTTCATTATAATGTTCTTCTATATAACTTGTAATCCTACTTAAACGTAATTTATTCTGACAAATTGCTCCATTATAATCAGTGTTTAATTCATATTTTGAATATTGATTTAATAAATAGAAATACATAATATTAATCATACTTGCACAGTTAATTTGATAATATTGTGGCTTTTCTATATAAACTTCTCCAAGCTTTAGAAAAGTATAAATCAATAAATTATGCTTGATATCATATCTACAATGATCAGTAAAAACCACATGACTAATTTGGGGAAAATATCCTTCAAAATACTTAGGTAATATTTGCAAACATAAAAATATTGATGCTTCCTCCTGTGAAATTATTTCATGCTTATCATTACTATTAAGTAAAATAACATCCCCCGGCTGAAATTGAAATTGTTCATCATTAATAATAAAAATAGGGTTACCTTTAAAAACAAACAACATCTCTACTTCAGGGTGAAGATGGGGCTCTCGATAATCAATTTCCACCACAAACAAATTCATATTTTTTATATTTGGGTAATCAATGATTTCTAGTTTCTGATTCATAATATCCCCCCTTTGATAACGTTATTATAAAAAGTTTTATCATATTTGAAAAGTATATTCTTGTTACCACAACAACATTGTCATATAAACTGAACACAATAATGATACAAATGAAATCGTTTGCCTATTATAATAATCACGTAAAGTTAAATTATTTATTAACTTAAGATTAAATTTTCATTTATGTGAAGGGAGAAACATATGAAAAAGAAATTTATAGCTAAACGTGGACTAATTTTCTCATTAATTTTTACTCTATTTTGTTTAATTAGTTCTAACTTACTTCTAAGTAACTTTGGAAAAGTAAGAATTGAAACTACAACAATACAAACACGCTCTGGTGATAATGTTAGTATTCGTGTTTATAGTCCCAAAAATGCAACATCAGAAAATAAAGCTCCTGCTGTTGTATTTGCTCATGGTTTATCAACAACAAAAGAATGTTATGCTCAATATGCATTAGAATTATCTCGTCGTGGATTCGTTGTTATAACACCTGATATGTTAAACCATGGTGGTTCCGATATAACCTCTTATGAAACATTCTTCACTGATATCAACACAGAAGGATATGGAATCTACTCTGCTGTAAGATATGCAAGCGATTTAGATTATGTTGATTCAAACCAAATAGGTATAGTTGGTCATTCAATGGGTTGTAATGCTACAAATATTAGTGTTACTTTAGATAATATGAGTCCTAATAAATTAATCTCTTCAGTATACCTTATTGCAAGTAACCCTACTTTTAAAGATTTTGAAGGAAACTGGGCAAACGTATATGGAGACCGTAGTGTAGGTCTTTACTATACATTCTACGACCATGTTTATTTCAGTACTCAAGATGATACTGGAAAAATAATATCAGCTCAAGAGTTCTTAGGTTCTAATGAAGCTAAATCCTTCGCTAGTTTTGGACAAGCACCATCTGCATTCCCAGGTGATGAAGTACTTCCTGGACATACATACTCAACTGATATAAATGGTAAACAAGTAATTCGTCGTATTACAAAAGCTAACGAAATTCATCCAAAGCCACAAGGTGGTAGTGGTGCTGTAGCATCAGTAGTGGACTTTTTCCAAGAAACATTAGAAGCTCCACAATATAAGCTTGGTAGTATGCAAATTTGGAAATTCTATAGTATAGCATCTATTTTAGGACTTGCTGGTGCCTTAGCTATATGTATATTTACAATTGCAGTATTAACAAAGACAAAATTCTTCTCTAGCTTAAAAGCTGAAGATAATAAACAATTACGTCCTGCCCCAAATAAGAAAGGGAAAATTTGGTTCTGGTCATTAACCATTCTTAACTGTGCATTTGCTTTCATAAGTATATCTTTAATCTTTAATAAAGGATTAGGATACTTTGTAACAAATCAATTGCCACAACAAACAAGTAATATATATGCTTTATGGGCATTGGCTAATGGACTTTTCATGTTATTTACTTCTTTTGGTTCTTACTTCTTATATGGAAGAAAAGAAGGAGATACTTTAAAGCAATGGGGTGTAAGAATTCCATTTATTGATGTTATAAAGTCAATATTATTAGCTATCATAGGAATATTAAGTGTACTAGCTGTTGTGTATATTGCACAATATATATTCCAAATAGATTTACGTTATTATCTATGGGGAATGCGTGAATTACCTTTAGATCACTTATACTTATTCTTTACTTACCTACCATTCTATTTATTGTTTGGTATCGCTGTTAGTATTGCAATAAATTCTGCATACTACTCAAAAATTGGTAAAGAGCCTACATGGTTAAATGATTTATTCTTTGCATTTATGAATATGATCCCTGCACTTGTAATCACATTTGTTGGATACTATTTATTTGCTAAGACAGGGGTACAGCAAAATATATTTGGATCAACATTTACATTCACATATATGATTAATGCAATACCTGTATTCCCAATAGCTATACTTGTATTACGTCGTATATTTAAATATTGTAATAATCCTTATATTCCTGGAATTATAGTAGGAAGCTTACTATGCTTCATGCAAGTTGCTTCAGTATTTACTTGTCATACATTCATGTTCATGGGATAAGATAATAAAATATTTTAAAAAGGATGTATCAAAATAAATTTTGATACATCCTCTTTTATTATTTAGCTACTTTCTTTTTGTTTTTAATAATAGTAATAGCTCCTAATGAAGTAACCATTAAGGCTACTAGGAATATAACTCCTTCCATCTTTAAAGAATCACCAGTCTTAACAGTATCCCCACTTTCATCTTTGTTAACTCCATTATTTACATTTCCATTATCTGAATCACTAGATGTCTTTTTAATTGTTAATATAACTGTTCCCCCCTCACTCATAGCCGGTATCGCCACATTTACTACTCCATTTTCATTAACCTTATATTCCTTATTGTTATAACGATCAACAAGTACAGTTCCTGCCTCATATGGAACATCTATAGAGCGTTCCTGTTCCACCTCATCAATATTTAGAACTGTAACTACAGATTCACCGTTATAAGTTCTACTAAATGCACTAAACTTATCTTCATCGCCGCCGGCAATAGTTACTCTATCACCTTTAGAAAATACTAGAGAGTTATCCTTTCTTATATTTAATAATTTCTTATAATGATTATAAACTTTTGCATATTCAGGATCTTCTAATCTAGAAAAATCCATATCATATCTGTTAGCATCACCTAATTCCATTCCGTTCTTACCAGTCATGCCTAACTCTTCACCATAATAAATTACTGGAATACCTTTATCAGTTATCTGAATAGCTGCACCTATCATTTGCTTTCCTAAATTATAGTCTACAGTTGTAAGGAATCCATCCTCATCATGGCTACTTAAAAATTGCCCTAAAAGATAAGTATTACTAATCTTATCTGCTCTAGAATTTAAGTAGTCAGTTGTTTCTGTTATCTTTCCATTCACAAAATCCCTAGCTTTATTCTTATATTGGAAGTCTAATAATGCATCCATTTCACCATTTTCTAACTTGTTAAATGTTGAATCTACATCAGCTCCATAATATTCACCTATCATCTTAAAGTTAGGATCTATCTCTGTTACGCTGTTTTTCAATGATTTCCAAGTAGCTCCCTCTACATGTTTAACTGTATCAATTCTAAAGTAATCAATAGTATTACCTTTATCAGTCTTTGATTTTTCAATCCAAGATTTTTGCCAGTTTACAAGAGTTTCTCTTACTTCTGAATCTTCAGTTCTAAAATCAGGTAAACCTGATACTTCTTGAGTTTCGAAGTCATTTCCTGCAACATCCCTAAACATGTTTCCAAATAATCTTCTATCCTCATTAGTAGGATAATTATTAGCACCACTATTTCCTTCTTCTTTATTCATTCCGTAACCTGCATGGTTTAAAACTACATCAACCATAAGCTTTATATCACTATCATGAGCTGTATCTATTAATGTTTTTAAATCATCCATTGTGCCTAAATGTGGATCTAAGTTTTCAAAATTCTTCGCCCAGTATCCATGGTAAGAATATTGATTTCCATCTGAAGAAAATTGTTGATTAAAATCTGTATTTTCTACAATTGGAGTAATCCAAATAGTATTTATACCTAAATCCTTTAAGTATGGAATCTTTTCAGTTAATCCCTTTAAGTCCCCCCCATGGTAAGTAAATGGATTGCTCTTATCATAGTTGTTTCCATTTGGATCATCATTACTTTCATCACCATTGAAGAATCTATCTGTTACAGTAAAATAAATTCTTGCTTCATCAAATCCAAAATCTTCATCGCCTATAGCTGTTTTTGATTTTACAGTTAGGGTTGTTTCAATTTCGTGTTCTTGTCCATTCTTATCAACTACTACTATTGTTATACTTTTATCACCTGATGTTACAACATCTTTTACCCCGATAGTTTGGCTAATAACATTATTATTTAATAAAGCTAAATCCATAGGAACTTTATTAGATCCACCAACTTCTGATAAATCCATATAAATTTCTTTTATATTATCTTTGCTTACATCTTCATCTAAAGTAACCTTAACTACTGTGTTTTGATCATAATCAACTTCTTTAGGTGATACTTCAGCTACTCCGTTAATATAATATAACTTTAAGTCTACAACACCTGATTTAGCCTCTTCTCCATCTAATATAAAGGTATATTCATATCTTCCTTCTTGAATATTGTTAAGCCTATACTCAAAGTATTGGTTGGTAGAATCATAAGGCATATCATATAAGTTAGAGTTACCATTTTCATCTTCAACTTTTACCTTAACACTTTCAATTTGATCCTGTGCATTATTAAAATATAAATTCCTATCCCTATATCTAAATAATATAGACTTATCATTTATATTAACTTCTGCATTCTCAATTGATGGTACTTGGAAATAATCTTTTTCTCCACTTGCTACTGTTACCTTTGTAATATTAGATTTAGGATCTAAAGTTATATTTCTATCACTTCCAAATGGATCCTTTTCTACCCACTCCCCTTTTCTAATAATAAAACTTATTGTAGATGCGCCCTCTGGAACTAAGAATCTTGCTGTAGCAGTATCTCCATCAAAAGAAGAGAAGTTCTTTTGCATTCCATCAAAGCCTGCCGACCACATCCATATATTCCAATCTTCAAAATCTTTATCTGGTTTTACATACTTAAACTCTACATACTTATTTTCTACTTTACTTTCTTCCCCAACATAAATTGCAGAGTTACCATCAGATATTACTTGGTTACCTGAATCTAAGAAAGCATCTGACCAATCATTGCCACTATGAGGTTTAAATTTATATACATATTTACCTTCTGGAACTTCTAATGTTGTTGAGAAAATACCATTCTCTCCTTTTGTCATTTTGACTTCTTTACTTACATTCCAGTCTACTTGTGGGAATGAACCTATTAAATATAATTCGTCTCCATCATACTTAGTATTTATCGTTATTTTATATTTTCCATCTGTGCCTTGTTCTATTGTATATGTTGGTACTGTTACTACTGAGTTACCATTTGAAGTGTTCTCATTTGAAGGATCAGTGAACCAGTTATTATTTTCATCAAAGAACTTGTATTCATATACTTGTCCAGGTTCTAATGCTAAAGTAGTATAAAAACTTCCATCCTTACTCTTTTGCATTGTGATTGCATTAGAAGCCCAATTTGTCATGCTTCCTGCAAGCTTTACTTGTTCACTATCATGATTTACTCTAAAGGTTACTGTACCATCCCCATTTATTACAGGACTTTGTAGGCTCCCTTTTATTTCTACTACAGAGTTTCCCTCTGCAGTTTCATTAGGGTTGTTAGGATCCTTAAACCAAGTATCTCCTGTAACATACTTATATTGATGAATACCAACACCAAGCTCTAATGTTACTTCAAAAACTCCATCTGTTCCTTTAGTCATTGGTGTAGCAGTAGGATTCCAACCATTCATAGTTCCAGCTATATAAAGCTCTTCAGAATCATACTTAACCCTAAAAGTTACTGTATTATCGTCATTTTTTGTAACACCTAAAGCTTTAATAACTAAAATAGAGTTTCCATCTGGTGAATATTCTTGGGTGAAAGACCCCTCCCAATTGTTACTATTAGGCTTATATTTGTATTGATATCTTCCTGGTGCTAAAGGTACTTCTGTAGTATATCTAAATACACCATCATCGCCCTTAGTCATGGATTCTTGTCCTGATTCCCAACTAGTCATATCCCCTGCTAAATAAAGGGTATCCCCTTCATACTTAACACTAAAAGTTACGGTACCATCTTCGTTAACTCTTGGAGATAGTATTTCAACTCTCATTTGTATTTCCTGTTTAGTCTCTTGTGCATTTATTGACACCTCAGGAATAGATACTAAACTAAGGCAAAATACTATGGCTAATACCGCTGCTATCTTACCTCTTAGTCTTTTGAAATTATTGACAACCATATTCTCCCTCCTTTTTTAATTTTTGTATATGTTTTCATTAATATATTACTACAATTTTGCCCCTTTTTACCTTATTCTAAAAATGAGAATTTTACATATATTTCCTAAACCTAAGGATAACTTTTCATTCTATTTTTGAACATAAAAAAATAGTTCATCTAAAAGATCAACTCAAAAAATAAAGAAGCCCATTATGAATAACACTCATAATAGACTTCCTTTCCTTTAATTATTTTATAAGCCTAATTCTTCTCCATTAGAAGATATAACCTTCTTATACCACTCAAACGAATCCTTTTTATATCTTTTCATTGTTCCATTACCTTCATTATCAAGGTCTACATAAATGAAACCATAACGCTTTTTCATTTCTCCAGTAGAAGCACTAATTAAATCAATACATCCCCAAGGAGTATATGCAATTAAATCAACCCCATCTTCTAAGGCACCTTCCATTGCTTTAATATGTTCTCTTAGGTATTCAATACGATATTGATCATGTACTTTTTTATCTTCTGTTAGTTCATCTATAGCTCCTAGCCCATTTTCAACAACCATAACTGGAATTTCATAACGATTATAGATTTCATTTAAATAATAACGTAAACCTATAGGATCCATTCCCCATCCCCATTCAGAATATTGGATATATGGATTTTTTGAACCAAGACTAAAATTACCTAATCCATCCTTAGCCACATTTTTATCGGCTGAAGTACAAGTTGTTGAGTAATAAGAGAAGCTAAAGAAGTCAACTTTTCCTTCTTTTAAATCTTTAATATCCTCTTCTGTATATTCTAGATTAACATTATCTTCTTTCCATAATCTCTTTGCAAATACAGGATATTCTCCACGTACCATAACGTCTCCACAGTAATAAAAACTATCCTGCATCTTCTTTTGATTTTTTAATACATCTTCTGGAGCACATGTTAATGGATACGAACATGCTCCAGCTATCATACATCCTACTTTGTATTCTGGATCAATAGAATGTGCACGTTGTACAGCTCTTGCACTTGCAACAAACTGATTATGTAACGCTTGATAATTATTCGCTATATCCTCCTTTGACATGTTAGGAATAAAATCTTTGAACATTAGAAGGCTATTTATTTCATTAAATGTTAGCCAATATTTAACTAATCCTTTATATTCATTAAATAATACTTCAGTATATCTATCAAATAGTGAAATAAGTTTACGATTTTTCCATCCATCTAATTCTTCTTCTAAATAAAGTGGTGTATCATAATGAGAAATTGTAACTAAAGGTTCAATATTATATTTTTTAAGTTCTTCAAATACATCACGATAAAAATCAAGACCTTTTTTATTTGGCTCTTCTTCTATTCCATTTGGAAATATTCTTGACCATGAAATAGACATACGAAACATTTTAAATCCCATTTCTGCAAATAGAGCAATATCTTCTTTATAATGATGATAGAAATCAATTGCATTATGGTTAGGATAATAATACCCATCTAAAATTACACCCTTTGCATCTTTTGGATATGGTGTAAATTGAGGTGCTAGTCCTGTTTCACCACTTGGTAAACGATAAGTTACACCACGTGGCGTAGTAGCTGTTCCAGCAGTTGTAACATCTGTTTTTGCTAGTCCTCTTCCATCTACATTATAGGCACCTTCACATTGATTGGCAGCAGTAGCACCACCCCAATAAAAATCTTTTGGAAAACTCATGTTATATCCCTCCTAATGTACAACTGTAAGAAGCTCATCTCCAGCCTCTACACTATTCTTAGTTGTTTCTATAATATCTAAATAATTGTCAGTATTAGTAATGATAATAGGTGTTTCTACACTATACCCTTCCTTTTTAAGCTGTTCCATATCAAAAGTTACTAATAAATCTCCCTTTTTAACTACGTCACCTTGCTCTATAAAGCTATTGAAATACTTTCCTTCTAATTGAACAGTATTATATCCAATGTGAATAAGCACTTCACAGCCATCTTCTGATACAATTCCAATAGCATGTTTTGTAGGGAATAATGTACGAACTGTTCCATCAAAAGGTGCAACTATTTTCCCTTCAGTAGGATTAATTAAAATACCTTTTCCTAATACTTCACATGCAAACGCCTCATCAGCAGATTCCTTTAATGGTGATATAGAACCTTTAGCTGGGGCAAAAACAACTTCTTGTGTTGATCTTTGAACTTTATTATCTGATTTTTCTTCAATTTTATCATCTTTAAACATTAAATAAGCTAATACAAAAGAAATAATAAACGGAACTGCTACAGCTATGATAAGTGGTAATATTTGTGGTCCTTTAGGATTTAATAGCCCTAATAACCCTATAACTCCCATACCTGTATATGTATACATCATAATATTAGTAAGGTAAACTACAATAGCAGAAGTAGCTGCACCAATACAAGAAATAACAAACATCTTAATACGTGGTAATGTTACTCCATAAATAGCTGGTTCAGTAACACCAAATATTCCTGAAATAAATGCTGGAAGAGCAATTGATTTTAACTTCTTATCTTTAGTTCTTATATAAATCGCTAAAACGACACCAATTTGAGCAAAACATGAGAAGAATGTATACGCCATTAATTGACTAGGTATACCTTGCATTAAATCCATAAATGGGAACATGAATAATACTCCATGAACACCAAATAATACGAACACTTGATAGAATCCAGCTAAAAGAGTCCCTGCAACTATTGGGCTAACTTTAAGTAATGAGTTAATTCCAGTATTAATTCCTACACCAATTAAATTTGCAATAGGTCCAATTAAAACGAATCCTATAGGAACAACAATTACTAATACAAGTACTGGTACAATAAAATTACGAACAAGTTCTGGCACATATTTTTTGAAAAATCTTTCTAAAGGTGCCGCTGCAGCAATCATAAATACAACTGGTAAAAATGTTCCAGTGTAAGTAGCATTAAATACATGTCCAAATAAATTAATATCTACACCATTAATTGCTGGATAACACATAATAGCACCAATAAGGAAACCTAAGTAAGGATCCATTTTTAATTTCTTAGCCACATTGTAACCAAGCATTAATGGTAAGAAGAAGAATATCGCATCTCCAATTGCCATCAATAAAAGGTAAACCCCATCTTCAGGTGTAACAACTCCTAAAAAAGTTAATAAAGTTGTTAGTCCCTTAACAATACCACTAGCACAAATCATGTTTAAGCAAGGTCCCATTCCACCCATAACTACACTTAAAACACGATTAAACAAGCTTGCTTTTTTTTCTTCAACCTCTGTTCCTTCTTTTCCACCATAAGCTTGCATTCCAATCTTTTCACAAACTTCAGCATATACATGAGGTACATGTTCACCAATAACCACCATATATTGTCCCATGGCTTTCATAACAGTAATTACGCCATCCATGTTCTTCAAAACATCATCATTTGCAATACTTTCATCTTTTAGATTAAAACGTAAGCGTGTAATACAATGCTTTAAGTCTATAATATTTTCTTTTCCACCGACATTTTTAATAATATCCTCTGCTAATTTTGAGTATTTTCCCATTTTTTTCTTTGCCTCCATTTTTTCTTAACATTCAAAAACTGAAGGTTTAGCCAACTTAATGTTACCATCCAAACAAAAAATAAGTTTTAACATAATAATACAGCCATTAATCACATCCATTTCTACTAGTATATTGATATTTAAATACCTATAAAGGCATATTAACTTAATTAAAGTTTAGTTTTATAAATGACACGTTCAATATGAATTGTAAGATACAATTGCTCTTCAGGAGATAGCTCATAATTATACTTACTTTTTATATAATCATTAATTTTTCCTACACACTTATATGAAGTATGATATTTTATTTTAACAACATCTAATAATCCATCATTACTTTCGTCATCAATTGTTTTTCCTAAAATTAGTCTTTGAGCAAAAAACTTAAGATGTGTAATAAAACGATAATAATAAACTGAATTAGTATCAAATTCAACTCTAAAATAATATTTAACAATGTTAGATATCTCTTGCATAATACGAGTTATACCAATAATTTGCTCCATATTGCTTTCATCCATTTCTGCATTCACAATATGCAAAGCAATAAACCCAGCCTCATCATCAGGTAATCTTACCTTAAATAACTCTTCAATCATATCTAGTGCATTCATACCAATTTCAAACTCATCTTCATAAAAACGTTTGATATCCCAAATCATAGCGCTCTTCATACTAATTCCTTCTAAATAACGAGAAATAGCAGTATATATATGATCACTTAACGATATTATTAAGCTATCATTCAATCTTTTTCCTAACTTTGTTTCTGCTAAATGTATTATTTCGTCTGCAAGTTTAACATGGTCTAGGGGTATATTTAATAATAACTGCTTAAACTTTTCATTCATTCCTTGATCTTTCAAAACGAAAACTTTATTAACTTCCTTACTATCAACTTCATCACCAATTTTCTTTTTAAAAGCAATACCCTTTCCACAAACAACGCACTCTTTTTCATCTTTATCAAGAGTGATTATAACATTATTATTAAGTATTCTATGTATTATCATATTACTATCCTCCAAAACAAAAAAACCCATCTATAAGCAAAATGAGTATAGTATCCCCACACTGCTTATAAATAGGTCTAGCTTGCATTAAAACAATTACCATCCTAATTTCTATTCTTATTGATTTTATAATATCACAACAATTTAACCTTTGCAATCCTTTTCTTAAAAATAAAAAGGCCTAGATTACTCTAAGCCTTTAATATGAATCATTCTATTTTGCCTTTATAAGCTTAACGACTGTCTCAGCAGTAGCTTTCTTCCATTCAAAGTTCCCCTTCGGCTCCTTTTCACGGGAAAGCCTTACAGAAGTAATATCCTTAAAACTTGTTAAGTCAGCTAAAGCTTTCTGTACTCTCCGATTAAACTTTGACTTTTCCCCCTCTTCCCAAACCCTCTCATACACTCATTTTCAAAAAATTCCGATTAAACTTTGACTGCCAAAACCTCTTGAAAATAGTCGTATTTAATACCACTTATTTAGTCACTCTTTAATAGAAATCCGATTAAACTTTGACTTTGCAAAGTTTCAGGGTCAAGGCTAAAAAGAAAAAGAGCCAAGCATGCAATGCCTCGCATTGTTGCTCAACTCTTGTATTTCTCTTACTTTAGTCCTATTCTTAATTAATTCTCCACCTATTCCATACTTATCCCTTGAACCTGCTCTGCTCCTTACTCCTGAAGTTTGCAAAAGCAAACTTTCTTCGGAAAAGTTATTGTTTAGTCGGAAAAGTTAAAGTTTAGTGGGAGAAGACACTTTCTTACAAGTTTTGTTATTACTTCACCATGTGGGGTATTTGGGAACATATCCTTAACCCTAGTCTTTATTACCTCATATCCAGCATCAATTAGTACCTTTAAATCAGTAACTAATGTCTTAGGGTTACAAGATACATATATTATTTCCTTAGCATTAAATTTAATAACATATTCTAATGCCTTTGGATGAACTCCACTTCTTGGTGGATCTAATATGATTATATCTGGCTTATCCTTAACATTTTTAATTGTTACAGCAACATCACCAGCTATAAACTCACAATTATCTAATCCATTAAGTTTAGCATTTTCCTTGGCAGCTTCAACAGCTTCTTCTATAAGTTCAATTCCAACTACCTTTTTAGCATTTGGTGCAACTATTTGACCAATAGTTCCAGTTCCGCAGTAAAGATCGAAAACAACTTTATTATCAGCATCTCCCATATATTCTCTAACAATACTATAAAGGCTTTCTGCTCCTTTAGTATTAGTTTGGAAGAATGAGAATGGTGATATATTAAATTTTAGTCCTAATAATTCTTCTTGAATATGGTCTATACCATAAAGAATATTTACCTTTTCAGGCACAACTGCATCAGAGAATGAGTTGTTTTCTGTATGGATAATAGAAACTAGCTTTCCTTCATACTTAGCATTCTTTAGAATATCTACATACTCATCTAAATTAAAATCTATTTGAGTTGTAGTTACAAGGTTAACCATAAGCTCCCCTGTATTCTTAGCTTTTCTTATAACTAAGTGTCTTAAATATCCCTCTCTCTTCATTACTCTATAGTAAGGTAAATCTTGCTTTCTAAAGTAATCAACTGTAAGGTTTATTATAGTTCTAAAATCTTCATCAACTATTTTACACTCATGAACATTTATAATTCCAAATGATTTATTCTTTATATGCATTCCAAGAGTCAGTTCTCCACCCTTTTCCATATCTCCAAAGGTGAATTCCATCTTGTTTCTATATTCCCATTGATCCTTACTTCCAGTAACCCCTTCATAATTTCCTGTAGGAACATCTGCATTTACAAATAACTCTTTTACTTCATCACTTAATAACTCTAACTGTTTATCATAAGATAGATTTTGTGATGAACACCCACCACAAATACCAAAGTGAGGACATTTAGGTTCTATTTCATATTCAGCTCTTTCAACAACTTCTAAAGCTTTTACTTCTGCATAATCAGCTTTTCTCTTCTTTACTCTTCCCTTAACAACTTGACCTGGGAATGTATTCTTAACATAAATCTTTCTATCTCCCTCAGTTCCAATACCTATAGAAGGAAATTCTGTCTTCTCTATTTTTACTAGTATCTCGCTGCCTTTTCTCATGTTCAACTCCTATTGTTCTTTTTCTTCTACAACTTCCTCTGTAGCATCATCATTTTTTACTTCTTTAGTATGATTATCTAACTTAAGTATTCTCTTTCCTATAGTTGTACCGTACTTTCCCCCTTCTAATAAAGGGAAATATAAGGCATTAATTATAAACATGTTAATTATTAAGAAAATTTCTGTTGTCACCATTGTGAACCCAAATATTCTTAAAACACCTTCCACTACTAACAATCCTAAGGCTGACACACCAAAGATTATCATTTCATCTAAAACCCCTGCAAAAATCTTCTTTACCAAAACTTTTCCTCCTTAAATTCATTAATTAGTAGTAGTTGCTGCATCTATATTTTCCTCTGAACCTTCTTTTACAAATTGCAGTTCCTTAGTTTCTAAAGTATATACTAGGTATTCTTTATTTACAGTATATTCTTCATATAAACCATTTATAGTGTTTTGATAAACCCCTTCACCACTATCACTCTTTAATATTTTTATAATTTCTTCATTAATTTTAGAATAATCTCTATCCTTTTCTCCAGTCATAAACTCAACAAAAGATGCTAAAGATGTATCTCCAAAATCGAATTTATTTTCACCACTTAAAGCTCCTTCTCCATCAAAGTTTAAAGATAACTTAAGTGTTATTTGCCCTGATGCTAAATCATCCCCAAATAATTTTCTTCCAAAATATAAGCTTTCAAGACGATTTTTCTCTGGCTTTTCATTATCAAGATATAAATACTTCTTACTTACAGTCCTACCTTTTTCTTGCTTTACGCTTTCTTCACCTTTTTCATTAAAAGTTAAGCCGTACATTTTACACTTATCTCTTACTTCAACAAAAAGTTTATCAAACTTTTCATCAAAAGTTTTTAATGTTATATCCTTAGTCCATTCTCCATCTAAGTTTGAATATTTCTCATCACTTGCAATAGCAAATGTTTTTGTATTGTCTTCTTTGTTCTCCTTGTTACCACACCCTACTAATGATACTGTCATCATAGTCCCTAAAATAAGAGCTATTATTTTTTTAGACATTACTTCTCCTCCTATGAACCCCTATATATAAACATTTTTTTGCTCTTTTAATACGGATTAATTATATCATTAAAACGCTTATTTTAAAACAAATATCATACTTTTATACTATCTTTTAATTTTTCAAAAGATGCTTCTCCTATCCCTTTTATGTTTTTTATTTCCTCAACAGATTTAAATTTTCCATTTTTCTCTCTATATTTTATAATTTCTACTGCTTTTGCAGGTCCAATTCCTGGCAAAGAATCTAATTCTGTTTCATTTGCTGTATTAATATTTATTTTTCCATTACTATTTGAACCAGCACTTGCAAAAGACCCATTTTCCTCTTGCCCTTTTATAGGAATTATAACCTCTTGATTATCTGACAACTTTTCTGCTCTATTTATTTTAATCAAGTCAGCCTCACTTGTAGTACCTCCAGCAATCTTAATTGCATCTTCTACTATACTACCCTCTTCTAATCTATAAATATTAGGCTTTTTAACTGCCCCCTTTACATCTACTACTATTTGTTTATTTCTCAATTCAATAGTCTCTCCTTCAGCCTCCTCAACAAACATACTTTCAGTCTCATTCTTCTTTAACTGATCTTTGCCAGATTTAACATATGTAAATAAAGCATAGAAACTTACCATAACAACGATAGTTATAATCCCTACAGCTGTATACTTTTTCTTCATAAAACACCTCATGCCTTTAATATTCTCTTATGATTATTAACAAAAACTCTATATTTAACCTAATATATTCTATTTTTATTAGTTTTGTAGAATTAATTTAAAAATTTTGTTAGAATATATTATATTATTGTTTTTTGAGAGGTATTGAATGAATAATTTATTTAAATATATAAAAAGATCTTTATCTATGCTAACGGCAATTCTTATATTCAGTTTATTATTTTTACCAAGTAACATTGTTTACGCTGAAAGTAGCCCATATTTAACTAGTGAAGGTGTAACTTTACTAGATGCTGATACAGGACAAATACTATTTTCTAAAAATGGTGATAAAAAATACTATCCTGCATCTACAACAAAAATAATAACTGCAACAATTATACTAAATGAATATGACAATTTAGACACAGTTGTAACTGTAGGAAAAAATCCTCCCTTTGCTGATGGAAGTTCCATAGGTTTAAGAGAAGGGGAGAAAATTACTCTTGAGCATTTGTTATTAGGACTTTTACTTGAGTCTGGTAATGACTGTGCAGAAGCATTAGCTGAGTTTGATGCTGGTTCTAAAGAAGCTTTTGCAAAAAAAATGAATGACTTTGCAAAAGCAATTGGAGCTAATAATAGTCACTTCACAAATCCTAGTGGTTTACCAGACGAAAATCATTATACAACACCAAATGACTTAGCTCTTTTTATGAGGGAAGCAATTAAAAACCCTAAGTTTGTTGAAATGACTAGAACTGTAATGCTTCAACTACCACCTAGTAACTTAGATGGCTATGAAAGATGGCTAAATAATCATAATTCTATATTATTGAAAAATTCAAAGTATTTTTATGAATATTCACTATCTGCAAAGAGAGGATATACTTCAGAAGCAAGATTTACAAATATTATTGCTTCAGAAAAAGATGGACATAGACTAATAGCTTCTTTCTTAATGGGTGAAAGCATAGAAAAAGTTTATTCAGATGCAAAAACAATATTTAATTATGGATATAATAACTTCACTAAAAATGAAGTTTATAAAAAGGGAGAAGTAATTACTGAAGTTGCCATAGATGACAATTCTTCTATTCCAGTTTTAGCTAATGAAGATGTTTATTATACAACTAAAAACGGTACAAGTGATAAGCTTAATTCTTCCCTTGAATATACACTTCCTAGCAAATTAGCTAAAATGAGCTTAAAAAATGGAGAAGTTATTACTACTGCAAAAGTTAATATTGATGGTGAAACTTTTAAAACTATAGATTTAATTAGTGGAATAAATAGAGATTACACTAATAAATTAGCTTTAATGGATTTCTTAAAGGAAAATAAAGTATTGTTAATAACTTTAGGAACAGCCTTAATAATTCTTATTATTTTATTAACATCTGTACATAGAAGAAGAACAAAAAAGAAAAGATTTATGAATAAATGGGAAAAAGTTATAAATAGAAAAAAGTGAGAAGGTAATTTACCTTCCCACTTTTTTTAATAAGCTTTCCATATCATCTGGTAACTTTACTCTTAAAGACAATGTTTCCTTAGTCTTTGGAGACTTAAAATCTAATCCATAAGCGTGAAGAGCTTGCCTTGGTATCAGCTCTTCATCTCCTTCAAAACCGTAAAGAGTATCTCCATATATAGGATGGCCTAAATGTTTCATATGAACCCTTATTTGATGAGTTCTACCTGTTTCAAGTAAACATTCTACTAAGTCAGCATCTTTAAAGCTTTCAATCACCTTATAGTGAGTTATACTTCTTTGCCCTCTTTCATCAACTATTCTCATGGTTCCAAACTCTTCACCATCAGGTCTATATATAGGTGCATCTATAGTTCCTTCTTTTTCTTTAAGATTTCCGTGAACTATTGCAAGATATCTCTTCTCTAAATTATTTTCTTCCATTTCTTTAGATAAAGCCATATGAGCAAATTGATTCTTAGCTATTATTATTAATCCTGATGTATTCATATCAAGTCTACTAACTAATCTTACAATACAGTTTTGATTAGTTTCTTTGAAATAAAATAGTACACCATTGGCTAAGGTACCACTTTGATAACTTTTTGTAGGATGAACTACCATATACGGCTTTTTATTAATAACTAGAATATCCTCATCCTCATATACTATATCTAAGTCCATTTTTTCCGGAGTTATATTTTGACTTTCATCACTTTGGAGATTTATTTGAACTAAATCTCCAGAGTGAACAATATATCTCATTCTCACTTCTTTTTTATTAACTAATATTCTTTTCTCTATAGAAGATCTTCTAATCAATCTACTAGACAACCCCAAATCTTCCTTTAGAAACTCTCTAATAGTAGCCCCTTCATATTCTTTTGAAACCTTTTTTTCTAAAGTACTCATTCTACTCTCCTAGTTTTTTATAGTCCTCTCCAAGTATGATAACAGCATCATATTGTTCGTATTTTATATCTTCCAATTTCTTATCAGACTTAGTTATTGTAGGCAAATCCTTATTAAGAGCTTTTTTAAGTTCTTCATTATCAGTATTTATTATACTTTTAGTTGTAGGATTTCCATTTCCAACATCAACTACAGTCCATCCAGTTAATTCTAACTTTGATTTTACTTCTCCAGCTAAGCCATTAATCTTTGTACCATTTAATATAAGTACTCCTAGCTTAGTTTTATCTACAGTTGTATCACCTGTATTATGAAGGGCTTTTAACAACTCTTGATTATAGTTTTTATTGAACACTACATAAGACTGTCCACCTATAGTCTTAAAATCTCCTTCTACAGTCCACATCTTAACTGTAGATGGGTCCACTTTAACAACATCTAGTGCATAAGATAAAAGCTTGCTTGTTGGCATATTAGTTTGGATATTTGATCCTATTGCATTAATTATATCTGGAACTTTTAATACTATTGAAGGTCCTGTACACTTTTCAACTACTTTTTGTATAAATTTATGTTGATTTTCTATTCTACCTATATCACCAGTAGCTAATCCAGTTCCGTCATTATTTTTTCTCCATCTAAAGAACTCTTCTGCCTTTTTACCATCTAAATGTTCTACCGTTCCACCTTTAAAACTTATATGAAGATCTTGACTTGGATCATCATAATACATGTCTCTTTCTATCTCCATCTCAATTCCACCTATAGCGTCAATAAATTGTCTAAAGGCATTATAATCTATTTTAACAGTATAATTTATTTGTATTCCTAATAAATCTTCTACCAAACTTTTAACCTTGGTTTCACCTTTTTGGTATGCTGCATTTATCTTATAATTACGTCCATTTTCAGTAATTAACGTATCTCTAGGTATAGATACTAAATCTAAATCCTTTTTCTTTGGATCATATTGTGCCACCATTATAGTATCAGTTCTTTTAATCTCATAATTATTGGTTTGATTTGGATCACCTATATCAAGTCCCAGAACAAGAACATTAACTGCTTCATCTGGCGCTGGCGTTACAGCTTCACCTATATTACCACCTTTTATTTTGCCTAACAAACTACCTACGGAAATAACCACAATAGCTAGTATAATAATAAATACAGATAAAACTCCTATTAAAACCTTCTTCTTTGTCGATGTTTTCCTTTTTTTCTTTCTGCTTCTTGGCCCCTTATCATCCTCAATTGGTCTTCTCTTTTTTATTTTAACTTCTCCATATTCTTGAAGCTGTCTAATTTCATCTTTTTTTCTTCTTTTTCTTAACTCTTCTATTTCTTGTGGAGTTCTTCTTCTTTGTTTTTTTCTTCTTATTGCCTCTGGTTCCCTTCTATCTCTTGACATTTTTCTCCCCCTCTACCCCCTATTAATAATCAAGTAATTTCTAGCCTTTACAGTATTAATATCAATAGGAGAATCTTTAGCTAGCAAAAATTTCATTGTATGTGTAAGCCCCAACAAGACACCATTATCTAAAGCCTTCAATGTTGCTTCTCTTATTTCCTCAACTCCATCAAAACTCCTTGAAGGTTCTATCATATCTGCTATATAAATTATTTTCTCTAACTTCGACATATTCTCTCTTCCAGTAGTATGCCATCGTATAGCATTTAATACTTCTTCATCTTCTATTCCCAAAGCTTTTTGGGCTACTAATGGTCCTACTATACTATGCCATAATTCAAGAGTAACTTTTTCATCCTCTGTAAGAATTATATTATTTTCTTCCATAAGCTGTATCATTTCATCTTTATGAGTATATTTAGCTATATCATGACAAAGTGCTGCAAGCTCAGCCTTTTCTTCAGATACCCCATTTAATACTGCTAACTTTTTAGCTACAGAAACCACCCCTAAAGTATGAATGAATCTTTTTTCATTAAGACAACCTTTTATATAATCATAAGCCTCATTCATCAAAACCATTCTAATGCTCCCTATATAAACCTTTTTCTTTTATTATATCTAATACAACTGCAGGTAGAATATCATCTACCTTTTCATTATTAATTATTTTCTCTCTTATATCTGTAGAGGAAATATGAATTCCTGGTACCTCTAAAAGAATAATATCTCCATTATATTTCTCTTCTACAAATCTCTTTTTATTTACTAACTCCTCATTGTTGTAACCTGGTCTAGTAAATACAACAAATTTGCACAGTGAAAATATTTTATCTATCTCTTTCCACTTATCAATGCCTAAAAGACAGTCTGCTCCCGTTATAAAGTATAAGTCTTTATACTCTTTATAAAAATGCTCTAAAGTTTTATATGTATAACTTTTTCCTTCTTTTTTTATTTCATAGTCAGAAACCTCAAAACCTATCTTACCCTCTATAGCCTTTTGTACCATTTCTAGCCTTAAGGATGCCTCTGTAACCTTTTTATCGGTTTTCAGAGGCTGTATTCCTGCTGGCATAAAAATAACTTTATCTAAATTCAACTTCTTTTTTGCTTCTTCAGCTATATAGATATGGGCTAAATGTATAGGATCAAAGGTTCCTCCAATTATACCCACCCTACACATATTACTTATTCTTTGCTACTGGAATTTCAATTTTAGGATTTTTCTTAGATTTCTTATATAAAACAATCTTACTTCCAATTGCTTGAATTCCTTCTGCCTTAATCTTCTCACAGATGTAGTCAGAAGCTTCTCTTGTTTCAAGCCCACTGTTTTCAAGAACCTTTATTTTTATTAATTCTCTCTTCTCTAAAGCTTCTTCAACTTGCTTCAAAAAAGTTTCTTCAATTCCATTTTTACCTATTTGAAATATAGGTTGCATATCGTTAGCTAAGCCTCTTAAATAAGCTCTTTGCTTTCCTGTTAACATTTATGTTCCTCCTAAATTACATTAAGTACTCAAATTCAAAGTCGTTTAAGTTAACCATATCTCCGTCTTGAATACCTATTTCTCTTAATTCATCAAGTACTCCCTTATTCTTTAATACTTTATGGAAGTATCTTAATGAGTCTGCATCATGTACGTTTACCGCACTTAATAATCTATCTACGAAGCTTCCAAATACATAGTAAGTATCGTATTCTTCCCCTTCTTCAACTCTGATTTCATAAGTAAATTTCTTTTCTTCTGGTATATATCTTTCATCTTCAGCTATTTCAAGTTCAGTTATTGGAATTTCCTTAAGCATTCTAGCTGCTTCCTTAATAACATCATCAACACCATCTCTTGTAGCTGCTGACATTTTAAATACCTTATCAAAGCCTAATTCTTGTACTTTCTTTTTGAAGTTTTCAAAAACTTCTTCATCATATAACATATCAGTCTTATTAGCTACAACAATTTGAGGTCTATCCCAAAGTTTAACTGAGTAATTCTTAAGTTCTTCATTAATCTTTACAAAGTCTTCAAATGGGTCCCTACCTTCTATTCCTGATATATCAACTACATGTATTAATAATCTAGTTCTTTCAATATGTCTTAAGAACTCTAATCCTAAACCAACACCTTCTGATGCACCTTCTATAATACCTGGAATATCTGCCATAACAAATGGTTCTACTCCATCAGCTGCAACAACACCTAAATTTGGTTTTAAAGTTGTAAAGTGATAGTTTGCTATCTTTGGCTTTGCCGCTGTAGTCATTGAAAGGAAAGTTGACTTACCTACATTAGGGAAACCTAATAACCCAACATCAGCTAAAAGCTTAAGTTCTAATACAATTTGCATTTCTTCTCCAGGCATTCCTGGTTCAGCAAAGTGTGGTGCCTGTCTTGTAGGCGTAGCAAACTTAGCGTTTCCTTTTCCACCTTTACCACCTCTTAAAAGAACAAATACATCATCCTTATGTGAAAGGTCAGCAATTACCTTATTTGTTTCAGCTTCTCTAATAATAGTTCCCATTGGAACAGTTATATAAAGATCTTCTCCATTTTTACCATAACATTTTGATGTTGAACCCGCTTCTCCATCTTCTGCTATAAACTTCTTTCTATATTTAAAATCAAGAAGAGTAGTGATTCCAGTATCTACTTTAAATACAATACTTCCACCTTTTCCTCCATCTCCTCCATCTGGTCCACCTAATGGGACATATTTTTCTCTTCTGAAGGAAACAGAACCATTACCACCCTTACCAGACCTTACAAATATCTTGGCTTTATCTATGAACATAATCTCACCTATCCTTATGTAAAATCTTCTTTATTTATCTATTGTTTCTTATTTCTCACCTTATTATAACATGAACATATATGTAATAAATTAAACAAATATTACAAAATTATCTTTATATGCATATTACTTAAAAAAAGCACCCTGAACCAGGGTGCTTTATTTAACAAATTATTCAGCTATTGCTTCAACGTCAACTGGGTAAACAGAAGCTCTCTTCTTGTCTCTTCCCACTCTTTCGAATCTAACAACACCATCGATCTTAGCAAATAAAGTGTCATCTCCACCTTTACCTACGTTTAGACCTGGGTGAATCTTAGTTCCTCTTTGTCTTACTAGTATGTTTCCAGCAAGTACGAATTCACCGTCAGCAGACTTAACACCTAATCTCTTAGATTCTGAGTCTCTTCCGTTCTTTGAGCTACCTACCCCTTTTTTGTGGGCAAATAATTGAAGGTTCATTTTTAGCATGGATTACACCTCCTCTTTAATTAAAGTAATATATTCTCTACGTTTCTTACTACCAAACATTTCATCCAAGCTTAAGATTGTACTCTCAATGCTTTTCTCAAAGGTTCTTAAAAGAACTTGAGATTGCTCTATTTCTTCTTGGGTAAACCCATTAAGATCTAGGGCAAGATATCCATCCCTTATTTCATAGTTTACATTAAGTTTTAACACTTCATCTAAACCTATAACCACACTTTGAGATAAAACTGAAACTGAGTTACAAACCATATCGTAAGCATCTCCAGCTAAAATAGCTTCTCTCCCAATTAGAGCATGATTATTAATTCTAAAGGACATTATGTTTTCGTTTTTAGATTCAATCCTAATTTCTATCATAAGAATTAAGCTTCGATCTTTTCTACTACTAACTTAGTATAAGGTTGTCTATGACCATTCTTTCTTCTGTAGTCTTTCTTTCTCTTATACTTGAAAACTGTTACCTTCTTAGCCTTACCTTGAGCTAATACTTTAGCAACAACCTTAGCACCTTCTACTAATGGAGCTCCAACCTTTAAAGTTTCTCCTCCAACAGCAAGTACTTCAGTTAATTCAACTGTTGAATCAACAGCAACGTCTAGCTTTTCAACGAAAAGAACGTCTCCTTCTTGAACTCTGTATTGTTTTCCACCTGTCTTTACTACTGCGTACATTAAAAACACCTCCTCATAACGGTCTCGCCACTATAGGTACAAAACTATTATGTTTTGTTTTTTAAAAAACCTGTGCGTGTGCGGTTTACTGTACTAGTCTATCATAATTTAAAAATATTGTAAAGCAAAAAGTAAGTTTATGATAGTTGAAATAATAAAGTGAATTGGGATAATCAAGTTAATCAATATAATTTGGATACGGATAACTTTTTTATAAAAATTTCAAATAAATTTTCTTATAAAATCTTTACTTATTATCCGTTTATCCTTATTACTCTTGCCGCTTTCACCACCTATATTTACCATCATTACTCTTTCACTATTCTCTTCTCTTCAGTATATACCTTACTTTCACTTTTTTTAATTTCATGTACCTTATTAAATACGTATAGGCTCGGAAGTAGTATTATTAAAATTGCCGCTGCAATTCCTGCCCTTATATCAATTTCTATTTCATAGTTCCAGATTTTCGAAATAATATTAGACTTTTTATTTTGAATGTTGTTAAAAACTTCTTTTTTAAACTCAGGAGTAGCCTTTATTTCTATAAATTCATCCTTCATAAAATTCTTAAACTCTTCATCAAATTTATCCTTCATATATTTCACCTCCAGAGCATCTTTTAATATATTCTTTCCCTCTTCTAATTCTAGTTTTTATTGTATTTTCATTACTTTCAAGTATTTCTGCAATCTGAGTTATTTTCATTTCTTCAAAATAATACATATATAAAGGAATTCTATATTTAGCAGGAGTTTTAAATAACCATCCTCTTATTTCTTCCCTAGAATACTTATTTAAAACTATTTCTTCAGTAAACTCTTCATTAGGAATGTTTCTATTAAGTTCTTCTTTAACTATCTTTCCATTTTTCTTTAAGTAAGAGAAACAAGTATTAATAGTTATCTTATATATCCAAGTATAAATAGAGGAATTCCCTTTAAATCTATCTAGATTTTTATATATCTTCAAAAATACTTCTTGAGCCAAATCTTCACTTTCATTCAGATCCCCTGTTTGAAGATAGCAAAGTCTTATAATTGAATTACTGTATTCTTCAACTATATCTTCGAAAACCTTGTCTTTATTTAGTTTTATATTATCTGTTAATCCTTTAATATCCTCATAACTACTCATATGCATCACTACCCCACCATATAAACCTACTCTTCTCTAATCGCTCTATTCTTTAAGCCTTTCATCGTACCATTTTACTACTTAATCATACTTTCCTTGAAGCGCTAACTTATATCCATAATATTTTTTACTTTCCTCTATAATTAAATTTAATTAACATATTACCCAATATAAATATCAAATTGGAAAGATTAATAATAAGCTAAACTAGATAATAATTGTATGGCAAACCTTTATCTTAATTTTATAGTTTTTCACTATTTAATTCTCTCTCATAAACATTAATCATCCCAATTACTTCTCCAACTATCAAACCAATTTTTTTCAACATCCTCAATCCCTATATCTTTTAACTTATCATAGTATTCATTATACTTTTTTATACTTTCTTCCTTGTCTAAGTTTATATAATCCCAATCACCATAGTACCTAATAATCGGATATAAAAATTCTCTACTACAATTTCCTTTTTCTATTTCTTCTTGATACCATTTAATTCCTTCTTCTAATTTACCTTTCTTTAATAGTTTATCTCCTTCATTTAATATCTTTTCAGGATTTTTATACCTCAAAGCATCATATGGGGTTTGAGCTAACACTCTTCCAGCTTCATCTTTATAAGTTAGATATATATAAATATCTGTTTTCTTTATGGTTCCTAGATACCCAAATCCAAAATCTCCACCATCATCACCTAATGCAAAATTTTTCATTAAGAAACAACCATTACTTAAGGGAAGCCTTACTTTCCAATCTCCATTTATAATACTCTTATAAGAGACTACGCCTGCATTTCCGCAAGACACATCTATATATTTTGCATTTTTTACCTTTGGCAAATTTATTGTAAGCCATTCCTTACTTATATCTAAAACTTCTTTATTTATATCCATATACTCTAATATCTCATAGTCAACCACAACATCTTCATCCCCAACTTTTGTAGTTGTAACATTATGAACTCTTTCATTATTTATATCTTCTTTAATTTCATTAAGTTGGGCATTCTGGAGTAAATATCCCTGAATAGTTAAAGTAACATCATGTTCCCCTTTTGATACACCTATGAATTCATAATATCCATTTTCATCTGTATATACCCTTTGAATAGCTTCATCACTAAGATTTGAATAATATCTATTTAAGTTATAAACATCCTCTACCCCTAAAGCTATTCTTTGATAGGGAACTCCTTTCCCATTCTTAATTATTCTTCCTGATATTTTTTTATCCCCCCCATCTCTTATTGTAAATGTAGTCTGGCATTTAAAATCTATATATTTTAACGGTTCCAAATTCTTTTCATCATAATCTAGACTAGAATTTTTAAAATTATCATTTGCTCCGAAAACTCTTCTATATTCCTCATTATAAATCTCAGCATTCTTATAATTATATAAAATATTCAAATATAAAACTTGAAAATTATCGTCATCAAAATTCTCTTTACACAGTTCTAAAGCTTCATCTGTTTTATAATTTTTTGCAAGAATTATTACTTTATTAATTAATCCTACTCTTCTAACATCAATATTATCTGAATTTATAGCATGATTTATATAATCCATCGCCTCTTTAGTATTATTTAAGATAGCTAATGTATTTATAAGCATACTTAAATTCTTACAATAGTATTCATCTTCTTCTCCTTTAGATACCCCCCTCTTATAATTCTCTATAGCTTTATTCACTCTTTTTTCATCACCTATAAATCCATTAAACATTCCAAAGCTTGCTTTATAAATATTATCTTCCAATATATTATAATACCCTGTTGCTATATCATAATATGTCTTCCCATTATTTGAAGTCACTTTCGGTACTTTAGAATACAATTCCATAATAGCTGTCCCATAGTAACTCTTTTTGTTATAATATCTCTCATTTCTTGTATTAATTAAACAACTTGCTATCGAATATAGAATAAACGGAAACAATATAAATATGGAAATTAAAATCATGCATAAATGTCCAACCTTTATTTTCACTTTATATTTCTTCATAGTTAAAGCCCCTCTCATTTTTCTTCTTACTTGGTTAGACTAAGCATTTCAGAAAAAGTTTCACTTCACAAGTTTATTTATTCTTAAGTTCCTGCATTCTTTTAAAACAAAAAACTCGTCATGAAACATGACGAGTTTAAAATTCAGACTATTGTTTTTGCCATAATGCAGCTACATTAGCTGGCTCCCATCCTGGTAAAGATGTGTGTGCCTGTCTACAAGCATAATTGCTTCCGTTATAACTTACTATATCACCATTTTTATATGATACATAAGCCGCCCATGCTTGAACCTCTGGTGTATAGTTTTCTACTACAACAGTTACTTTATTTGATATAACAGAATTTGATCCTTCATAAAGAACAATTGTGTAATCATAGCTACCAACATCTTTATTTGTGATTTTTTTTGTAAGAGTTACTTGTTCACTATTGCCAGCAGTTAGTGTACCTGAAGCTACTTCTGTACTTCCTTCAAGAATTTTATAGCTTGTTGCTTTATTATATTCAGGAACTATAGCTGATAAAGTATAATTTCCATTATTAACAGCGCTAGCTGATAGTGTTGCCGCCTTTAATGTAATTTCTGGTTGTGGTTCTACCTTTACTACTACCTTATTTGATGTTAAAGAATTAGTACCATCACTTAAAACCACGGTATATTCATATTGTCCATTTTCTTTATTACTTAAACTCTTTGTAATTGTAGTATCCTTAGAATTTCCTGCTGTTAATGTTCCTGTAGCAATCTCCATTGTACCCTCTAGAATCTTATAGCTTGTTGCAGTATTTCTTGATGGTACTGTAGCTGTTAATGTATAACTTCCATTATTAACTCTACTAACAGAAAGAGTTGCAGGCTTTAATGTATTTTGAACTGGAGTTAGTCTATCAAAATAATCTCTATAATTATTAGAAAACTCAAAATTATTTTTAGCATCCCAATTAATAGACCATGTCATTAAACCTCTGAATGCTGGATATCCTTTACCATTAGCTAACTTATACTTTCCACCATATGATATACCTTTAATTAAATAATCTAATGCTTTCTTCATCTCTGTTGGATTTATATATCCACCACTTGGTGCAGCAGCCTGAGTTGCTGGCAAGCCAATCATAACTTGGTCTTCTCTTAAAGCTGGGAACATATTATTACTATTACCTGCTATAGGGAATCCATATAAAAGCATTTCTGCCATTGCTACTTCATAATCTGCTGTTCCTTGTGTATATGTGACACCATCTAACCCTTGATTACCACCAGCATTATAATGTTGTACATGAATATAAGTTAATTTGTCTCTTAATCCATATATTATTGGAAGATAAGCTCCCCAAATGTTTCCATAAGCAGTAATTCCACCTTGAACATAAGCTGTTTCTGGAGCCATACTTATAATAAAGTTCGACCCATATTTATCAGATATTTCTCTTACCCCTGAAATAAGATTAACTATTTGTGGTGTTTTAGGATTCTTGAAATCTGTATCTGATGCTTGTAATGATATACCGGATTCTAAGTCTATATCCAAACCATCAAAGCCATATTTATCTACTAAATCACATATTGACTTAACAAACTTTTCTTTAGCTGTTGCATCTGGTAATAATACCACACCATTTTGTCCACCTATTGATAAAATAACTTTTTTACCTTTGCTCTTAATGTATTGAACATCTGAAATAAACTGTTCTTCATCATAGCAAGGTGTAAATTCAACAACAGCTCTATCACTATATGTTTCTCCAAAAGCTACGTTTATAACATCCCACTTATCTGATACATCCCTCAAGTTAATAATTCCTGTGCCATTATCAAAATTATGCCAATATCCCACAAGTAACCTTTCTCCTAAGCTTTGTGCAGCACTAACTGCCTTAATAGGAATAATTGATACGAATAGTAATACAGCAGCAAAAATTGATACTAGTCTTTTACACTTTCTAGTCATAATATACCCTCTCCCTTTTTAATTTTTCATTTTTTTTTAATATGTATTCTAAGACAGCTATTCACATTAGCTAGCTATTTTAAATATTCCCACTAGTCAATTCACTATATTTGTACTAATTAACTTAGGTTTTTATGCTTCTACAATTATTGATTTTTTATGAACTTATAAAAGATATGATTTAGTAATATTTTCAGATATTACTAAATATGTTTTATTGATAATCATATAAAGATAAGGGGTTACTTTATGTTTAAAAAATTTCTTAATTCAAATGTAAAATTTCTTATTTCTATAACTCTTTCAATTGCTCTTTTTTAACTCTAATTCCAGCCACACTTACCTCTGCTTCAACATCTTCTGTTCCTAAACATGTATTAGTTGGCTACTGGCACAACTTTGAAAACGGTTCAGGTACAATAAAGCTAAGAGATGTTTCTGATAACTGGGATGTAATTAATCTATCCTTTGGTGAACCTACATCTGTAACTTCTGGGGATATTCAATTTAAACCTTTTAATGCTACAGAAGAAGAATTTAAATCTGATGTAAAATATCTACAAAGTAAAGGAAAGAAAGTATTACTTTCAATTGGTGGTCAAAACGGCCAAGTTCAATTAAAAGATGCTACTGCAAGAGATAAATTTGTAAGTTCTGTATCTAATATAATTGACACTTATGGATTAGACGGATTAGACATAGATTTTGAAGGTCATTCTTTATATCTTGACCCAGGTGACAAAGACTTTAAAAATCCTACTACTCCAGTTATTGTAAACCTAATTAGCGCTTTAAAAGAATTAAAAGCTAAATATGGTGACAACTTTATGCTTACTATGGCTCCTGAAACTTTCTTTGTTCAATTAGGATATACTTACTATGGTGGTTTAAATAGTTATGTTGATTCTAGAGCTGGTTCATACCTACCTGTTATTTATGCACTTCGTGATTCTTTAGACTGGCTTCAAGTTCAATACTATAACTCAGGTGCTATAAATGACTTAAATGATAAATCCCAAACTATGGGATCTGCTGAATTCTATGTTTCATTGGCAGATATGCTTTTAACAGGATTTAATGTTAATAAAGACTCTAATTACTTCTTCCCTGCTTTAAGAGAGGATCAAGTAGTTATAGGGGTACCTACTTCATCTTATGCAGGTAATGGATGGGTTTCAAATAGTGAAGTCGAAAAGGCAATTACCACATTAATGAATGGCGGTACTGTTGGTAGTTATACTGTCAAAAATGCTCATCCTAATTTAAGGGGACTTATGACATGGTCAATAAATTGGGACAAATATACTTCTTATTCATGGTCAAATCATTTTCGAAAGTACTTTGATTCTTTAGCACCACAAACAAATACACTTAAAGCGCCTACTTTATCAGCTAGTTCTGTACAAAATGCTAGCTTTACTTTAAGTACTAAAGTCCCTGCTTACAACACTGCTACATCCTATAAAATATTAGAAGATTCAAAGGTAATATCATCTGGTACTTTAGTTGCTGGCCAATCCAAAGAAGCCTCTATAAGTTATGAAGTTAAAAATAAAGCTGATGGAACTTATAAATATAAGGTTGAATTATCAGACTCTGCTAGTTCTGTAAATTCCAATGAAGTAACTGTTACTATAAAGGCTCCAACTCCACCTACTCTAAAAGCAGCCACTATATCTAATGGTGAATGTAAAAATGGAAATTATACAATTTCCATAGAAATTCCTGATAGTAACTTAGCTACTTCTTATAAGTTATTTGAAAATAACACTGAAATTGCTTCAGGTAATCTTTCTTTAAATGAAAATACTCAAATAATAACTAAATCTATATCTAATAAACCTGAAGGAACTTATAACTATAATGTAATCTTATACTATGAAAACTCATCTATTAACTCAAATGAAATAACAGTTAATGTACCAAAGTATGAAGTAGAGACTCCTGTTTGGAAATCTTATACAACCTATAAGGTTGGAGATATAGTAACTTATGCAGGTAAAGAATATAAATGTATTCAACCTCATACTTCACTAAATGGATGGGAACCTAGCAATGTACCTGCTCTATGGAGTGTAGTATAATATAAAAAAAGGGGCTGTATCAAAATAAATTTGATACAATCCGATAAAAAGAAAGAAGAGAATTC
>OBZL01000042.1_pt1 | contig 60054 bp, 77 predicted proteins | sample 1476921 | NCBI WGS metagenome assembly OBZL01 (sample SAMEA2580239, study PRJEB22360) | human gut metagenome | biome: human gut; feature: human-associated habitat; material: faeces | place: Denmark | collected 2008/2010
TTAATATTAAATTAATGAATTATATTGCATACCGCAACCACCTTATTACCTACTTTTTTTATTATAACAGATTAAATACTTCCATAGAACGAAGTTTAGAATCTAAATAACTACTTGATTTTAAATCCATAGTTTCGTTAACAATTTCTTGACAATCATTATAAATAGTATCACCAACACCAGTAAATTTTAAAATTATACTTTGATTTATTCCTTTTTTTATCATATTAATTATTGAATATTTAATTATTCCATTTATATCTCTTCTTCCGATTATATCCATAAGATATTCGCCTGTAGTTGATGTATAAATTGAGATTGGAGAACCATTAAATTCAATAAATAGAGAATTGGTTTTTACATTATTTTTCTTGATAATTTCTTGACGCAGTTCAAAATATTTATACATTTGGTCAACTATCGTGTTGGGAAGATGGATCGTTAATCCGTTTAAAGTGAGATTACAATGTTTTAAATCAATATCAGATTCTTGTAATTTTATTAAATTTCTATAAACTGAGCCTGTTAATATAATTAGCTTAATGATTAGAGCTGAACGATATTTGTTAAAATACATTTTACTACCTAAAGCTTTAGATAAATAATATTTATTATTCATAGTGGAATCGCAATTTGATATTAAATCTTTTATATCTTCAAGTGTCTCAAATCCATTTAAAGGTACTATTTCGCTTTTATTGCTCAAAAAACAATTAACTCTGTACCTATAGGATTTATGATTATCATTTTTATAAGCGAACTCTGACATTAACTCATCATTTCTCAAATATTCATTTTGAATGAGAAATAAGAAATACTCTTTAATACATGATACATATCTATTAGCTGCGCTAAAAGATGTAATGTTATTGCTATCTATATAGAAATTAAGACTATCTATAAGTGTGTCAGAACGTATGCCTTGAAAATATATTTTGATTTTTTCATTATCAGACATATTATCGTTCTTTAGATATGTTTTCAAACTATTAATGCAAACATTATATCCAGATACATTCTTTTCATTTAAAAAAGTATTGCAACTTTGCTCAAAATTAAATTTTTTATACATAATAACCTCCAAATTTAACTTTTAATTACATTATATTACAAAATAATAGAGCTTTAAATATTTTTATAAGTTTAAAGCTCTATCATTTTGATTTTATATTTTAATTACTTTTTTTAAAGAATTATATTGGAATCGAGTTAAATAATTTTTACCTTGTTCACAATTACAAATTGCAGTAGGGGTTACTCCACATATCTTAGCTAATTGTTTTTGAGTATAGTTTGCTTTGTTTCTGGAAGAAAGTAATTTTGATGAGCAATCGTTAAAGATAAAATCATAATATTCATCATAATTATAAACTGAGACATTGAACAGTTCGCAAAGCTTTTGAAAAGGGTCAGGCGTAAGGTATCCCTCATCAAAAGAAATATTGACATAAGTAACTATGAATTCTTTGAATTTTGATAATATATAAGCATTATCAAAGTTATATTGAGAGAAGAAGTTTATGTATTTTGTCCATAAATAATATATTCTGATTTCGTCATATAAGTTAAATTCAATTGTAGCACCTATCGCATTTTTGTCCAAAGAGCTGATGTAATATTAAGAGAGATTGAAAAATATTTACCTAAGATGCATAAGGCTTTAATGGAAATATATAAGCATGTTGGAGAAGAGGATGAGGAAGAGGTTATAAAGGAACAATACGAATTAATAGATGGCATTTCAATAGATTTTGGAGTAATGCAAAAAACTAGGAAGGCATATGTAATTAGATGTGATTTTCCATGGGATGATATAGGAAGTTTTTCAGCATTAAGCCGATTTTTGATGAGTTATAGAAATAATAATGTTTCTAAAAATGTTTATCTTGAAGAGTGCGAGAACTGTTCAATATTTGGAGAGAAAAACTTGATTATTGGACTAGGAGTAAAAGATTTAGTTGTAGTAGATGCAGGGGATGTTATATTGGTTATGGATAGGGCTCGGGATCAAGAAATAAAACATTTATTAAATAATTTAAGTAAAAATCAAGAGTACCATAGGTTTCTATAAAGTATAGTCGTTACATTGTGTAACGGCTATACTTTTTTATTAACTTAGCAGAATTATGGAAAATAAATCAAAAATATTGTTGACAAATATACTCGGGATTCATATAATAAAATTAACATATGAACAAATGCTCATACGTTAGGAGGAATTAAAAGTGGAAAATGATAATTTAGAAAAATGTACTTGTAATATAATTCATGGTGATGTTGTTGTAGAAGTGAAAGACAAGCTACCTAAAGAGGAAACTTTATATGATTTAGCAGAGTTTTTTAAAGTTTTTGGTGATTCAACAAGGATAAAAATAATATGTGCTTTATTTGAAGCCGAAATGTGCGTGTGTGATTTATCAGCTTTATTAGGAGTTTCGCAATCAGCGATTTCACATCAGCTTAGAACTTTAAAAAGTGCAAGGTTAGTAAGGTATAGAAGAGAAGGTAAAATTGTATACTATTCATTAGACGATGAACATATTAAGCATATTTTTGATGAAGGTTTAAGACACATAACTGAATAGCAAATAGGAGGATATTATGACAAATGAAATAAAATTATATTTAAAGGGACTAGATTGCGCTAACTGTGCAAATAAGATAGAGAATAAGGTAAACAAATTAGAAAGCGTAGAAGAAGCTGTTTTGAACTTCTCGTTAAGTTTATTAATAGTAAACTTAAAGGAAAATAGTGATGTAAATAAAGTTGAAGAAGAAATAAAGACTATAGTAAATAATCTTGAACCTGATGTTATAGTATCAAAATATGATAATAATATAAAAGAAAAGAAAAATGTATGTACTAGTGAATGTTGCAGTGGACATGCACATAACGTTGAAGAGAAACATGAAGAAAGCCATGAGCATAATCATAGTGAAGGTGTTTCTTTAAGAGATAAAGTAACCTTAGCAATAGGATTTATATTATTTGCTATTGCTATATTTATTGGAGAAGAAAAAAGTTATGTTCCATATATATACGCATTAAGTTATGTATTGGTGGGAGGTAAAGTTGTATTAAGCGCCATTAGAAATATATTTAGAGGGCAAGTATTTGATGAAAATTTCTTAATGACAGTTGCAACTTTAGGAGCCTTTGCTATAGGGAATCATCCAGAAGGGGTAGCAGTAATGATTTTCTACGAAATAGGAGAACTATTCCAAAGCTATGCAGTTAATAGGTCAAGAAAATCAATATCCTCCCTTATGGATATTAGAGCAGATTATGCAAATTTAATCATAGATGGGAAAGAGAAAAAGGTAGATCCTAGTGAAATTAAAATAGATGATATCATAGTAATTAAACCAGGTGAGAGAGTTCCTTTAGATGGTGTTGTTATTGAAGGAAATTCATCTTTAGATACATCAGCTTTAACTGGTGAATCATTACCAAGGAATATTGAGTTAAATGATGAAATATTAGCAGGGGTTATTAATTTAACTGGTGTAATAAGAGTAAAAGTAACAAAAGAATTTGGAGAATCAACTGTATCTAGAATTTTAGAATTAGTACAAAATGCAAGTAGTAAGAAAGCTCAAACAGAAAAGTTTATAACAAAGTTTGCTAGATATTATACTCCAGTAGTAGTACTATCAGCAGTTGCATTAGCTATAATACCTCCACTAGTAGTTGAGGGAGCATTATTTTCGGATTGGGTATATAGAGCATTAATATTTTTAGTAGTATCTTGTCCGTGTGCGTTAGTTGTTTCTATTCCTTTAGGGTTATTTGCTGGAATAGGTGGAGCTTCTAAAAATGGAGTTTTAATAAAAGGTGGAAATTATCTTGAAGCTTTAAAAGATGTGGAAACAGTTGTTTTTGACAAAACAGGAACTCTTACAAAGGGCGTATTTAAGGTTGTAAAGATTAATACAAATAATATAGAGGAAGGTGAGTTGCTGAGAATAGCAGCAACAGGAGAAAGTTTTTCTAATCATCCTATTGCACAGTCTATATTAAAAGCTTATGGAAAAGAAGTAGACAAATCTATAATATCTAATTATGAAGAAATTTCAGGAAATGGTATTAAGGTTAATATAGATAATAAAGAAGTTTTATTAGGAAACTACAAACTTATGAATTCTAATGGAATCAAATATACTAATAGCCAAGAGATTGGAACAGTAGTTCATGTAGTTGTTGATGGTGAATATAAAGGTAATATTGTAATAGCTGACGAGGTAAAAGAAGATTCTAAGGAAGCTATAGAAATGTTGAAAAAGATTGGCGTTAAGAAATGCGTAATGTTAACTGGCGATAATAAGAAGGTAGCAGAAAAAATTGCAGAAGAGTTAGGATTAGATGAAGTATACGCTGAGTTATTACCAACAGATAAAGTTGCCATGGTGGAAAAGCTATTAAAGGAGAAGTCTGAAAAGGGAAAATTAGCTTTTGTAGGTGATGGGATTAATGATGCCCCAGTTCTAGCAAGAGCAGATGTTGGGGTAGCTATGGGAGGCATTGGATCTGATGCTGCTATTGAAGCGGCAGATGTAGTGCTAATGAGAGATAACCCATCATCATTGGTTGATGCTATAGAGATAGGAAGAAAGACAAATAGGATTTTATGGCAAAATATAATTTTTTCACTTGGTGTTAAAATTGCAGTACTAATTCCAGCTGCTATTGGAATAGCAAACATGTGGGAAGGAGTATTTGCAGACGTAGGGGTTACTTTAATAGCTGTATTAAACTCTATGAGAGCTTTAAGGAAATAAGTGGATAAATATATTTGTTGACAAAGTTTGTCGATAAAAGTATAATTATTAACGTTGAAATTAAAAACTTTCAGGCATGAGGGAGTAGCATGCAGAGATGTTTTATCTCTGTAACAAGGTCAACATACTGATGATATAATCATCTGGCTTTGTTTTAAATTGTGAGACTTATGTATAACGGATTAGGGTTGCGTTATACATAAGTCTTTTTTTATTCTTTAGGGAATTATACTTGTTATTAAATTGGAGATAAGTTCAATATTTAAATGCTAATAAAGTTTATTCTTTAGTGTTTATAATGATAAAAAATGTATAAAATAAAGATGTGCTATTTAGGAGGGAAAATATGAGTATTATATCTATTTTAATGATAGGATTGGGGTTAGCTATGGATGCGCTAGCTGTTTCAATTACTATTGGTATTAATTCTAATAAAAAAAGCAAAATAAAAATGGCTTTTAAAGCTGCTTTATTTTTTGGTGCTTTTCAAGCTATTATGCCCTTTATAGGTTGGGCTGTAGGTAGAAATTTTACTAAATATATTGAGATGATGGATCATTGGATAGCTTTTATTTTATTAGCTATTATTGGTGGGAAAATGATTTATGAAGCATTAAAAGGAGAAGAGAGTGAAGAAGAGAAAACTTATTCAAATAAAACATTATTAATATTAGCTATTGCTACTAGTATAGATGCATTGGCTGTAGGAATAAGTTTTGCGTTTTTAAATGTAAATATATTATTAGCAATATTAATCATAGGAATAGTGACAGCTGTTTTAAGTTTTATTGCTGTATATATAGGTGAAAAGTTAGGAGAAATGTTTAAGAGTAAGGCAGAGATATTCGGAGGCGTTGTTCTAATTTTAATAGGATTAAAAATATTAATAGAACATCTTTTGAAATAGTAATGTAAAGAATCGACAAAATTCATGCTTGCCATATTGAAAGTGAAAATATTATTTAATAAAAGTAATGGATTAATAATGAAGTTTTATGGTAATATAATAAATGATGGATTATTTGCGTGAAAAGTAAAGTGTAGAATTTACATAACTTTGTTAAAAAATAGATAAAATTTAGAGAGAAGGTGCAGTATGGAAAAGAAAAAAAATATTTCTATGGCTGTAATTAAACGTCTGCCAAAATATCATAGATATTTAAATGAATTAATGAAAAATGATGTAGATAGAATATCATCAAAAGAATTAGGTGAAAAGATAGGATTTACAGCATCTCAAATACGTCAAGATTTAAATTGCTTTGGTGACTTTGGTCAACAAGGATATGGGTATAATGTTAGAGAATTATACAATCAAATAAGTAGTATTCTTGGATTAAGTCAAAAATATAATACTGTAATTGTAGGTGCAGGTAATATAGGGCAAGCAATTGCAAATTATAAGTTTGATAAACAAGGTGTAAATTTAGTTGGAATATTTGATGCAAATCCTAAGTTGGTTGGACTTAAAATTAGAGATATTGAAATAAGTGAAATAGATACTTTAAAATCTTTTTTAAGTAAGAATAAAATAGATATAGGTATAATTTGTGTCCCTAGATTAAATGCTCAAAAGGTATGTGACGAGATGGTAGAAGGTGGAGTTAAGGGAATTTGGAACTTTGCCCCTGTAGATTTATCAGTACCAGAGAATGTAAGGGTTGAAAATGTTCATTTAAGTGAAAGTTTAATGACACTTATCTATTTATTACACAGTAATGAGGAATAAAAATAGAAAAAATATCCTTGGTTATAGCTTATAAAATTAACATAAAATCACAATTTGATATTGAAAAAAATTTAACAAGGTATTATAATCGTAATTGAAGTTTGTTAAAAACTTCAATTATTTTTTTATCTAAGTTTGTTATATTATTAACAAAAATAACAATGAAAAAGTATTTATTTTCAGACAATTCGACAGACTCATGCCACTATTTAATGTATAATATTGGGTAGTTTGTAAAATTAAAAAAGATTAAGAAAAATAAGAGTGTAAATAAGGAGGATATGAGGGGATGGAATTAAAAAACGTGCTTCTTGAAAAAGAAGAGCATTTAGCTATTGTTACTATTAATAGACCAAAAGCTTTAAATGCATTAAATTCAGAAACATTAAAGGATCTTGACACAGTTCTTGAGGATTTAGAAAATGATAGCAATATTTATGCTGTTATATTAACTGGGGCAGGAGAAAAGTCTTTCGTTGCAGGTGCTGATATAGCAGAAATGAGAGATTTAAATGAAGAACAAGGTAAAGAATTTGGAATGCTTGGAAATAAGGTATTCAGAAGATTAGAAAAGTTAGACAAGCCTGTAATTGCAGCAATATCAGGATTTGCTCTTGGTGGTGGTTGTGAATTATCAATGGCATGTGATATAAGAATAGCTTCAGAAAGAGCAAGATTTGCTCAGCCAGAATCAGGTTTAGGAATAACTCCTGGATTTGGTGGTACTCAAAGACTACCAAGAATAGTTGGGGTAGGAAAAGCAAAAGAAATGATTTATACAGGAGCTATGGTTAAGGCAGATGAGGCTTTAAGAATAGGACTTGTAAATAAGGTAGTTCCTCTAGAAAATCTTATGGATGAAGCTAGAGCTATGGCTAATGCAATAATTGTTAATGCGCCAGTAGCTGTTAAGTTATGTAAGGATGCTATTGATAGAGGTATGCAAGTAGATATAGATAGAGCAATTGAAATAGAGGCAGAAGACTTTGGAAAATGCTTCAGCACAGAAGATCAAACAGAAGGAATGACTGCATTCTTAGAAAAGAGAGCAGAAAAGAACTTCCAAAACAAATAAATTGTTTTTTTAAATATAAGGAGGGTCAAATCAAATGGATTTCGAATTAACTAGAGAACAACAATTAGTACAACAAATGGTTAGAGAATTCGCAGTAAATGAAGTAAAACCAATAGCTGCAGAAATTGATGAAACAGAAAGATTCCCTATGGAAAATGTTCAAAAAATGGCTAAGCTAGGAATGATGGGTATTCCATTTTCTAAAGAAGTAGGGGGAGCAGGCGGAGATGTTCTTTCATACATAATCGCTGTAGAAGAGTTATCAAAGGTATGTGCAACAACAGGAGTTATCCTTTCAGCTCATACATCACTATGTGCTTCAGTTATCAATGAACACGGTACTCCAGCACAAAAAGAAAAGTATTTAGCAGATTTATGCTCTGGTAAGAAGATTGGTGCTTTCGGTTTAACTGAACCAGGTGCTGGTACAGATGCAGCAGGACAACAAACTACTGCAGTTTTAGATGGAGATCACTATGTATTAAATGGTTCAAAAATATTCATAACAAATGGTGGAGTTGCTGAAACTTTCATAATTTTTGCTATGACAGATAAGAGCCAAGGTACAAGAGGAATATCTGCATTTATAGTAGAAAAAGACTTCCCAGGATTCTCAATAGGTAAGTTAGAAAACAAGATGGGTATTAGAGCATCATCTACTACTGAATTAATAATGGAAGATTGTATAGTACCAAAGGAAAACTTAATTGGTAAAGAAGGTAAGGGATTTGGTGTAGCAATGAAGACTCTAGATGGAGGAAGAATTGGTATAGCTGCCCAAGCTTTAGGTATTGCTGAAGGCGCTTTTGAAGAAGCAATAGCTTACATGAAAGAAAGAAAACAATTTGGTAAGCCACTTTATACTAAGCAAGGTTTACAATGGTACATGGCAGAAATGGATGTAAAGATAGAAGCTGCTAAGCAATTAGTATATAAGGCTGCTATGAGAAAACAAAACGGACAACCTTATTCAATAGATGCTGCTAGAGCTAAGTTATTTGCAGCAGAAGTAGCTATGGATGTTACTACTAAGGTAGTTCAAATCTTTGGTGGATATGGTTACACTAAGGAATATCCAGTAGAAAGAATGATGAGAGATGCTAAGATAACTGAAATCTATGAAGGAACTTCAGAAGTTCAAAAGATGGTTATTTCAGGTAGTTTATTCAGATAGGAGGAAGTTATAAAATGAATATAGTAGTTTGTGTAAAACAAGTTCCAGATACAACAGTTGTTAAGATAGACCCTAAGACTGGTACATTAATAAGAGATGGTGTTCCATCAATTATTAATCCAGAAGACAAGCATGCATTAGAAGCAGCATTACAATTAAAAGAAGCTCATGGTGGAAAGGTTACAGTTGTTTCAATGGGGCTTCCAATGGCTAAGGCTGCATTAAGAGAAGCTTTATGCATGGGAGCTGATGAAGCTATTCTTTTAACAGATAGAGCACTAGGAGGAGCTGATACATTAGCAACTTCAAAATCTCTAGCTGGGGTAATTAAGAAATTAGATTACGATATAGTATTTGCAGGAAGACAAGCTATCGATGGAGATACAGCACAAGTTGGTCCAGAAATAGCTGAACACTTAAATATTCCTCAAGTAACATATGTTCAAGATGTAAAAGTTGAAGGTGACTCTTTAATAGTTAACAGAGCACTAGAAGATGGACATCAAATAGTAGAAGTTAAGACTCCATGTCTATTAACTGCAATCGAAACATTAAATGAACCAAGATACATGAATGTTGGAAATATTTTTGCAACTAATGACAATGATATCAAGGTTATGAGTGCAGAGGATATAGATGTAGATAAGTCAGAATTAGGTCTTAAAGGTTCTCCAACAAAGGTTAAGAAGTCAATGACTAAGGAAGTTAAGGGAGCAGGAGAGCTAGTTAAAGAAGGCCCTAAAGAAGCTGCAGCTTATGTTTTAGGAAAATTAAAAGAAAAACACTACATCTAAGATAATAGGAGGGTAATTTATTATGAATATAGCAGATTACAAAGGCGTTTGGGTCTTTGCTGAACAAAGAGAAGGACAATTACAAAAAGTATCTTTAGAATTACTTGGTGAAGGTAGAAGAGTAGCAGATAAATTGGGAGTAAAGTTAACTGCTTTATTACTAGGACACAATGTAGAAGGATTAGCAAAAACTTTAGGTGAACATGGTGCAGATGAAGTTTTAGTTGCTGATGATAAGAATTTAGAGCATTATACAACTGATGCTTATACAAAGGTTATTTGTGATTTAGCAAATGAAAGAAAGCCAGGAATATTATTTGTAGGAGCTACTTTCATTGGTAGAGATTTAGGACCAAGAATAGCTGCAAGATTAACAACAGGATTAACTGCAGACTGTACTTCAATAGATGTTGAAGTTGAAAATGGAGATCTTTTAGCTACAAGACCAGCATTTGGTGGTAACTTAATGGCTACTATAGCATGTCCAGATCATAGACCACAAATGGCTACAGTAAGACCAGGAGTATTTGCAAAGGTAAATACTGATGCTTCAAACTGTAAGATTGAAAAAGTAGAAGTTAAATTAGCAGATAGCGATATTAGAACTAAGGTTCTTGAAATAATCAAGGAAAAGAAAGATATTGTTGATATATCTGAAGCAAACATTATAGTATCTGGTGGTAGAGGTGTAGGATGTAAAGAAAACTTTGCTTTACTACAAGAATTAGCAGATGCTTTAGGTGGAGTTGTTGCAGGTTCAAGAGCAGCAGTAGAAAAGGGATGGGTTGAAAATGCTTACCAAGTTGGGCAAACTGGTAAGACAGTTAAGCCAACAATCTATATAGCTTGTGGTATTTCAGGAGCTATCCAACACGTAGCTGGTATGCAAGATTCAGAATTAATTATTGCTATCAATAAAGATGAAACTGCTCCAATAATGCAAGTTGCTGATTATGGTATAGTTGGAGATGTTAAGAAGGTAATACCTGAATTAATAGCTCAAGCTAAAGAAATGAAGGCAGCTGAATAATATAAAAATATTGAGTTTTTAGGAGGAATAAAAATGAAAAAGGTTTTCGTACTTGGTGCTGGAACAATGGGTGCTGGAATAGTTCAAGCATTCGCACAAAATGGATTTGAAGTTATAGTAAGAGATATTAAAGATGAATTCGTTGAAAGAGGAATAGCTGGAATAAATAAGAGCTTAAGCAGATTAGTTGCTAAAGAAAAGATGACAGAAGAAGTTAAGGAAGAAATACTTTCTAGAATTTCTGGAACAACTGATATGAGTTTAGCTGCTGATTGTGATTTAGTAGTAGAAGCTGCTATAGAAAATATGAAGATTAAGAAGGAAATATTTGCAGAATTAGATTCAATCTGTAAGCCGGAAACAATCTTAGCTTCAAATACATCTTCTTTATCAATAACAGAAGTTGCTAATGCTACAAAGAGAGAAGATAAAGTTATAGGAATGCACTTCTTTAACCCAGCTCCAGTAATGAAACTTGTTGAAATTATAAGAGGAGCTAAAACTTCTCAAGAAACTTTCGATGCAGTTAAAGAAATGTCTGAAGCTATAAAGAAGGTACCAGTAGAAGTTGCTGAAGCACCAGGATTTGTAGTTAACAGAATTCTTATTCCAATGATTAATGAAGCAGTTGGAATTTATGCTGATGGAGTAGCATCTGTAGAAGATATAGATACTGCTATGAAATTAGGAGCTAATCACCCAATGGGACCTTTAGCATTAGGAGATCTTATAGGATTAGACGTATGTCTTGCTATAATGGATGTTCTTTATAATGAAACTGGAGATTCTAAGTACAGAGCTCATACTTTATTAAAGAAGTATGTTAGAGCTGGATGGTTAGGAAGAAAGACAGGAAAAGGATTCTACGATTATTCAAAATAATATATATCCTTAATATATTAAATATAGAGAATAGACAAGTGTTGTTTTTTAAGCAAATACTTGTCTATTTTTTATTATAATTATATTTAATAACAGTAGATAGGTGACAAAAATATTATGCAATGATAATGTATACATATAATAGACTATAGGGCAGGTTGAAGAATATGGCAAATAATAAACAAAAGGTAGAAGAGATATTAAAGAGATTAACTGAAGATAATAAGGGGAAAGAAGGTTTTTATGGAATAGATACATTAACTATTGCAGAAGAGTTAGAGTTAAGAAGAAATGTTGTAAGTCAGTATCTAAATGAATTAGTTGATGAGAAAAAAGCTATAAAGTCGAAGACTAGGCCAGTTTTGTTTACATATATAGACTCCAATGAAAAAGTGAATTCATCTGGAAATGATGGAGAGGATATTTTTAGAGAATTAGTTGGATATAATGGAAGCTTAAAAACTGCTGTAAAGCAATGTAAATCAGCGGCTTTTTACCCTAGTAAAGATATGTCAGTATTATTAACAGGACCAAGTGGGGTTGGTAAGAGTTTCATAGCTAACTTATTACACAAATATGCAGAACAAAGAGGAAGGATAGAGGAAGGGGCACCTTTTATTGTATTTAATTGTGCTGATTATGCTGATAATCCAGAATTGCTTTCAGCAAACTTGTTTGGCTATAAAAAAGGAGCCTTTACTGGTGCAGACAAAGACCATATAGGTTCATTAGAGCTAGCAGATGGTGGATATCTATTTTTAGATGAAGTACATAGATTATCTCCTGAAGGTCAAGAAAAACTTTTTGTTTTTATGGATAAAGGGCTGTTTAAAAGAGTTGGTGAAAGTAAGGCAGAGAGAAAAGCTAATGTAAGATTTATTTTTGCAACTACAGAGAGTCCTGAAGAAACATTACTTGAAACATTTACTAGAAGAATCCCGCTAGTAGTGAATATACCTAAGTTAGTAGATAGGCCTATCGATGAAAGATTAACAATGATATATAAGTTTTTTAGTAGTGAGTCTAAGGAAATCCATAAAGATATTAAGGTGAGTAAGGATGTAATAAACTATATTTTATCTCAAAAGAAAGCCGGAAATATAGGAAGTTTAAAGAACTTAATTAAGCTTTGTTGTGCGTGGTCTTATAAAGACCAACAAGATGAAGATATAATCACAATAGGCAAAGGATATTTAAAAGATTTAGAAGGTGTAGAAAGAAATAACGTCAAACAGTTTTTTTATGACGATTTTATGTACATAAGTAGTGAAGGGCAAGGTATAAAAGAAATTCATACAATAAGTAATGATAACTTTATAAGAATAAATGAAATTATATATGAAGTAGAAGAAGTGCTAAATGAATATATACAAAATAAAGTATCGTTAGAAGAGTTAAAAAAGAAAATAAATATAGAACTTAATAGAAGTCTTGGATTGATGGTTTATGAGGAGAGTTCTAATGAAGGAAATGACTTAATAGAGAGTTTATATCTAGATACAGTAACTAATACCCTAAAAGCTGTTGAAGGAACGTATGGAATTAAATATTATGGCAATACATCTAAAATAATAACAAAAATTTTATTGTACTTTAAAAATAATAACTTAGATGTCCTATCTAGTAGTAGCTTTAATAGTATAAAGATCATAAGAGCTATAGTTGCTAAGAAATTAAGTAAAGCATCTATAGTGGCAGAAAAACTTATAAGAAATCTAGAATCTAATTTAGATTATAAGTTAGATCCAAGGATTGAATTAATTATTTTAATGTATTTTTTTGCTATGATGAGTAATGAAAGTACTCAAATTAATGCTATTATAGTTGCTCATGGATATTCAACAGCTAGTAGCATAGCAAGTGTAGCAAATCAAATGTTTGAACAGTTCATATTTGAAGCATTTGATATGCCAGTGGACATGTCTCCTATAGAAGTTAAGAATCAAATAAAGCAATATATAAGTGGTATTGATACTTCTAAAGGGACTATTATTTTAGTAGATATGGGTTCTTTAGTGAATATAGATAGAGATTTAAAAGATGTAATAGAGGGGGATCTTGGGATAATCAATAATATAACAACCAATATAGCTCTAGATATTGCAGGAAGAATAATTAATGGTCAAGACGTTCGTTCAATGATAGAAGGAATAGAAAAAAATAATGTGCTGTCTTGTAAGTATATAGAGGGAAAGAAAAAGAAGAAAGCTATTTTGACTACTTGTATATCTGGAATTGGTACAGCTGTTAAGCTTAAAAAACTAATAAGAGAGTGTATTGGTTCTGCTGATATAGAAGTGAAGGAATATGAATACTCTAAATTAAGCTTAATGGGAAAAGAAGATAAGATTTTTAGCGAGTATGATGTTAGATTAATTATTAGTACTACTAAGATAGATATTGATGGGGCAGAATGTCTTCTTTTACAAGACCTTATGAGTGGGGATAGTGATGATATTTTTGTTAACGCGTTAAAAGAAATAACATTAGATAAAAACATTGATATGATTCGTCAAGACTTAGTAAAAATGTTCTCTATGGAAAATCTTGTGTCTAGGATGACTATATTAAATCCAGGAAAAATAATTAATGAGGTAGAGGATATTATAATTAATTATGAAAGAATACTAGGGATAATATTCTGTAGCGAATTAAAAATGACTTTATATATACATGTTAGTATACTTATAGAAAGATTAATGATAAAACAAGGATTAGAGTTTGAGCTTGGTGAAAGAGACTACGAAGAGAAAAATAATAAATTTATTGAAATAACTAATAAGATTTTTAATCCTTTATTAAGGGAATATAATTTAAGCATTACTACCAAAGAAATATCTATAATTCAAACTATTATAGAATCAAGAATAGGAAAAATAGAATTATAAATTTAAAGGCATGACACTTGTAAATAGTGTCATGCCTTTTTAGGTTTTGTTGGTATGACAGAAAGAAACTGAGTATGACACTAGAATTTTGGAAAGTTTTTTGAATTTAAAAGTGGCTATTTTACTAGCTTTCTTGTATGTAAAATTGAATGATAAAAAGTTGGCACGTTAATTGCTAATATAAATAAGTGTAAAAATCAAATAGAGAAACAGGAGGATAAAGAATGTACAAAATAATTATAGCAACACATGGTCCTTTAGCAGAAGCATTTAAGTCAACATTAAAGATGTTTACAAATGATATAGACGATGTATATTCTGTAGGTTTAACTGAAACTGGTGTTGAAGAGTTTAAAGAAAAAATAGATAACATAATGAATGAAGCTTACGAAGATGGGAAAGAAATTCTTGTTTTAGCTGACTTGTTTGGAGGAACTCCATTCAATACAGCAATGTTAGAAATCAAGGGTAAATATAAAAATGTAGAAGTTATAGCAGGAATTAATTTACCTTTATTAATTGAAGCAACTTTATTAAGAGGTGGAGATTTAAAAAGTTCAATGGAAAGTTTAAAAACTTCAGCTCAAGATGCAATTATGATTCCACCATCATCTGCTGTAGATGATGATGATGAATAGAAAAAATCATAGGAGGATTTTTATATGCAAATACAATTATGGCAAATCATTATTCTAGGCCTATTAGGTGGTATAGCTCAATGGGACGAAACAAATATGAAAATTGGATTTAGAAATCCAGCAATTACAGGACTTATTGTAGGACTTATTTTAGGAGATGTAAAAACAGGTTTATTAGTGGGAGGAACTCTTCAATTAATGACATTAGGTATAGGCAGTTACGGTGGAGCAACAATTCCAGACTATGCAACAGCAACGATTATAGCAGGAGCGCTTGCAATCTCAACAGGTCAAGGAGTTGATTTTGCAATAGGTATAGGTGTACCAGCAGCATTATTACTAGTTCAACTTGATGTATTAGCAAGAATGAGTAACGTATTCTTTCAACATAGGGCAGAAAAATATGCTGATGAAAGAAAATATAACAAAGTAGAATTAATGAACGTTTTAGGTTTATCGACTTGGATGATTTCAAGATTTGTACCAGTATTTATTTGTTTATACTTTGGAGAAGGTTTAGTACAAACATTACTTAGTTCATCACCAGCATGGTTAATTGGTGGATTAAAAGCAGCAGGTGGAATATTACCAGCATTAGGTATAGCTTTATTACTTAAATACTTACCAATTAAAGCTTACGCTCCATACTTAATAGTAGGATTTGTTTTAGCAGCATTCTTCAACTTACCAATGTTAGGAGTAGCTTTATTAGGATTTGCAGTAGCTTTATATAACTTCAAAAAAGCAACTGATGCAGATGCAAAAGCAGTAAATGTAGGATTCGCAGGAGGTGCAGACGAAGATGAATAAATTGAGTAATAAAACAATTAACAAAGTTTTCTATAGGTGGTTATTCGCGTCACAAACAGCATGGAACTATGAAAAAATGCAAGGTTTAGGATACTGTTATTCAATGTTACCAGCATTAAGAGAGATATATACTAACGAGGATGAGTTAAATGCAGCAGTTAAGAATCACTTACAATTCTTTAACTGTAATATAGTAACAGGACAATTCATATTAGGAGCAGATTTAGCTATAGAAGAGGCAGAGGGAGCAAAATCAAGAGAAGCGGTTGCAGCAATTAAGACTGGTCTTATGGGACCTTTAGCTGGTATAGGTGATACATTATTCGGTGTTACTTTAAACACTGTATTTGGATCTATTGCAGCTTATATGGCATTAGAAGGAAGTTCAATTGGATGTTATATGTGGATTTTAGCTAACATCGCTAAGATTATAATCAGTAAAGGTTTTATAAAAGCTGGATACAAACAAGGTGCCAAGTTAGTTGCATCGGTAGGAAATGTATTAAAAAATATTACAGATTCAGCTTCAATGCTTGGACTAATGGTAATAGGTGCTTTAATACCAACAGTTGTTAAGGCAACAGTACCATATGTTTATACATCTGGAGAAGCTCAATTAGTTGCTCAAGAAATCTTAGATAAGATTATGCCAGGGTTAGTACCAGTAGCAATTGTTGCATTAACTTACTGGTTATTAGGTAGAAAGAAAATGAATTCTACAAGGGTTATTTTAATTCTTATAGTATTATCAATAGTATTATTTAATTTAGGAATTTTAGCATAATATTTGGAGGTTGTAATAATGAAAGGGATAGTTCATATTAGAATAGATGATAGATTAATACACGGACAAGTTGCAGCATTCTGGACAAACTCATTATCAATAAGCAGAATTATGGTTGTTAATGATGAGGTTGCAGCAGATGAAATGCAAAAATCTTTATTAAGAATGGTAGCACCAGCTTCAGTTAGAACTTCTATCATTAGTAAAGAAACAGCAATTAAGAATATTTCTGCAGGTAAATATGAAGGACAAAGAGTTTTGTTAATAGTTAAGAATCCTAAAGATATTTGGGAATTAAAGCAAGCAGGATTAGACATTACTTCATTTAATGTTGGAAATATGGCTGCAAAAGAAGGAACAAGATCAATAAAGAGATCAGTAAATGTTACCGATACTGATGTGGAATATTTCAATAAGCTATTAGATGCGGGAGTAGATATATCTGCTATAATGGTTCCTGATGATCCAGATTGTAAGTTAAAAGACATTTTAAAATAACAAAGATAAATAGGAGAATGACTTTAGGTGAATGGTGAAGTACTAGCAATGAATAGTAACATATGTAATTTCGAAGAAATTGCTAATTATTGTTCATCTTCACTATTAACTAAAAAAGTCATTCTTTTTTAGTAGGAGGATAAACCATGGTAAAAGTTGATTTAGGGAAATTAGATACTGAAAGAGTTAATGAAAATACAAAAAATATAGATAAATTGTCAACATTAGATATGATTAAACTTATTAATAAAGAAGATCATAAGGTGGCAGAAGCTGTGAAAGAAGATGTGGAAAACATAGCAAAGGCTGTGGATTTAATTTATGGAAGGTTGATAAGAGGGGGAAGACTTATATATGTAGGAGCAGGAAACTCAGGAAGACTTGGTGTTTTAGATGCTTGTGAATGTCCACCTACATTTGGAGTTGAACCTGGTGTAGTTGTTGGTGTACTTGCAGGGGGGCGCAATGCTACTGTATATGCTCAAGAAGGATCAGAGGATTTTGAAGAACTATCTATAGAAGAATTAAAGAAGTTAGGGTTAAATGAGAATGATGCAGTGGTAGCTTTAAGTGCTTCTGGTAGAACTCCTTATGCAAAAGGTGCATTAAAGTATGCAAAAGAAGTAGGTGCAGCACATATAGCTGTTAGTTGTAGTAGAAATGCAGAACTTTCAAAGTTTGGAGAAGTTGCTATAGAAGTTGTAACTGGGGCGGAAGTTATTACAGGGTCAACAAGACTTAAAGCAGGTACAGCTCAGAAGATGATTTTAAATATGCTATCAACAGGTTCTATGATTAAGAGTGGTAAGGTTTATGGTAACTACATGGTAGATGTAAGAGCGGGAAATCATAAGCTTGTTGAAAGAAGCAAGAAGATAATTGTTGATTGTACAGGGGTATCTAGGGAAGAAGCTGAAAAGTATCTAGAAATAAGTGAAGGGAAAGTAAAGCTTGCTGTATTTATGATTCTTTCTCAATTAAATAAGGAAGAAAGTATTAAAGTTTTAGAAGAAAATGATAATACCATATATAAAGCTCTACAAGCTATAAAGTAGTTGTATGATTTTTGCATTGAAAAAAGACGCCAGGGCGTCTTTTTTTATTACTATGGGTTTGTGGTTCACAATTAATTGTAGAAGATAAATTAGTACACCTATAAATATAATTAATGATGTTTCTGGCTATTAAAAATTAAGAGAATATATTTTTATAGATAGGTCTATTTTGTGAATTTATTGATAAAGTGAAAGGTATTATTGTATAATATACTATAAAATACCAAATAAGCAAAAGCATGGGGGGATGAAAGTGTTTAAAATAACTAACAAGAGATTATTGACAGAAAATATTTATCTTATGGATGTTGAAGCGCCAAGAGTTGCTAAATCTGCTCATCCAGGACAATTTGTAATTGTTAAGATAGATGAAAAGGGAGAAAGAATTCCATTAACTATTTGTGATTACGATGCAAATAAGGGGACAGTAACTATTGTTTTTCAAACATTAGGAGCATCAACAAAAGAAATGGCAGAGTTAGAAGTTGGGGAATACTTTAGGGATTTTGTGGGTCCTTTAGGACAAGCATCAGAAATGGTGCATGAAGATTTAGATGAATTAAAAAAGAAAAATATCCTATTTGTTGCAGGTGGAGTTGGAACAGCACCTGTATATCCACAGGTTAAGTGGTTATCTGAAAGAGGTATTAAGGCAGATGTTATAGTTGGGGCAAGGAATAAAGATATTGTAATTTTAAAAGAAGAAATGGAGCAAGTAGCAGGAAACTTATACATAGCTACAGATGATGGATCTTCTGGATTTAAAGGATTAGTAACAGACAAAATAAAAGATTTAATTAATAATGAAGGAAAGAAATACGATTTAGTAGTAGCAATTGGGCCTATGATAATGATGAAGTTTGTTGCTCTACTTACAAAAGAATTAAATATTCCTACAATAGTAAGCATGAATCCAATTATGGTAGATGGTACGGGAATGTGTGGTGCATGTAGAGTTACTGTAGGAGGAGAAGTTAAGTTTGCATGTGTTGATGGTCCAGAATTTGATGGACATCTAATAGATTTTGATGAAGCTATGAGAAGACAATCCATGTACAAAACTGAAGAAGGAAGATCAGCTTTAAAGTTGGCTGAAGGAGACACCCATCATGGTGGATGTGGACATTGCGGAGGTGAAGAGTAATATGCCTAATATGAAGAGAGTACCAATTACAGAACAAGCTCCTAAGGTAAGAGCTACAAACTTTAAAGAGGTTTGTTTAGGATATACTAAAGAGGAAGCAATGGAGGAAGCATCAAGATGTTTAAATTGTAAAAATCCAAGATGCGTTTCTAAGTGCCCAGTAAGTATTCAGATTCCAAGGTTCATAGGACAAGTTAAATTAGGAAATTTTGAAGAAGCGGCTAAGATTATAGCAGAATCATCAGCCTTACCTGCTGTTTGTGGAAGAGTATGTCCTCAAGAAAGTCAATGTGAGGGACAATGTGTTCTTGGCATTAAGGGGGAAGCTGTTGCAATAGGTAAGCTAGAAAGATTTGTAGCAGACTGGTCTAGAGAGAATCAAATAGACTTATCTGAAACATTACCTAAGAATGGTAAGAAGGTTGCTGTTATAGGAAGCGGTCCTGCAGGTTTAACATGTGCAGGTGATTTAGCTAAATTAGGATATGATGTTACAATATTTGAAGCTTTACATGAAGCTGGTGGAGTTTTAGTATATGGAATACCAGAATTTAGATTACCTAAGGATACAGTAGTTAAGACAGAGATAGATAATGTTAAAAAGTTAGGAGTAAAAATTGAAACTAATGTTATTATAGGAAAGACTATAACAATAGATGAATTATTTGAAGATGAGGGATTTAAAGCTGTATTTATAGGTTCAGGTGCAGGATTACCTAAGTTTATGGGTATACCTGGCGAAAATTCAAATGGTGTATTTTCAGCTAATGAGTTCTTAACAAGAAATAATCTAATGAAAGCATATAAGGATGGATACTCAACTCCAATTAGAGCAGGACAAAAGGTTGCTGTAGTTGGTGGAGGAAATGTGGCTATGGATGCAGCGAGAACAGCCTTAAGACTAGGTGCTGAAGTGCATGTAGTATATAGAAGAAGTGAAGCTGAATTACCAGCAAGAGTTGAAGAAGTACATCATGCTAAAGAAGAAGGTGTTATTTTTGATGTTCTTACTAACCCAACAGAAATATTATGTGATGAAAAAGGTTGGGTAAGTGGAATGAAATGTGTAAGGATGGAGTTGGGAGAACCTGATGAATCGGGAAGAAGAAGACCAGTAGAGATTAAGGATTCTGAATTTATTTTAGATGTAGATACAGTAATAATGTCTCTTGGAACTTCACCAAATCCTTTAATATCATCTACTACAAAAGGATTAGAAATAAATAAAAGAAAATGTATAGTAGCATCTGAGGATACTGGATTAACTTCAAGAGAAGGGGTATTTGCAGGTGGCGATGCTGTAACTGGAGCTGCTACTGTTATATTAGCAATGGGAGCTGGTAAAAAAGCGGCAATAGGAATTCATGAATACTTATCAAATAAATAGAAAAATTTAAGTAAAATTAACCCTAAATGTGATGGATTTTTAATTATATATCGCATTTAGGGTTTTTTATTTGAAAAAAATAAAAAAATATTTTGGATTATGGTTAAAAAAATAACAAAAATATGATTTTTATAATTACAACGATTAAGGAAGTAATTTGTAAGTTGTAAATATTAAGAAAATTATCAATAATTAGAATTAAAAAAGTGGTTGTTAAAGTTGATATAAATAGCGGAAACGTTAAATATTATTGCTAGAATCCATAAAAAGAAAAATATGGAGTATTTAAAAGAATATAAACAAATAACCGTGAATCTTAATTAAGTTTATATAATCAACATTAAAGTGGTATGTAAAACTTTTTAAGAAGTTTTATTGTTTGCTTTAAGGGTTAAAAGGTTAGATTTTATTGTTAAATAGCCATCAATGCTAGGTATTGCCTTATTTATAAAAATTAAATATACTAGTTCAAGTACTTAAGAAAAAATAGTAAAGAAGGTTAAAAATATGGATTTTACACAAAAGAGATGGAAACTAGCGGATATAGTACAAAATGCTATTAAATCAGAACTATTACCAGGAGCATTGTTGTTAGCAGCAACATTATGTGCATTAGTAATAGCTAATACGTCTTTAGTTAATGAATATCATCATTTTTTTGAAACTGAAGTTGTAAGAGGTATAACAATGCATGCATTTGTTAATGATTTCTTGATGGCAATATTTTTCTTAGTTGTAGGTTGTGAAATAAAAAAAGAAATAGTTAGTGGACATTTATCAAATATAAAAAAGGCATCTTTCCCTATAGTAGGAGCGATAGGTGGAGTTACTGTACCAGCAATAATATTTTATTTAATAAATAGAGGTACAAGCTATTCTAGTGGTGTTGGTGTACCAATATCAACAGATATTGCATTTGCAATTGGAGCTTTTATGATTTTTAAGAAGAGCTTAAATCCAGCGTTAAAGATTTTTTTATTAACACTAGCAGTTGTAGATGATTTAATGTCTATAATAGTTATCGGGGTGTTTTATTCATCAAGTGTTAGAATGGTACCTTTAATAATTGCAGCATTAATAATGATTTTATTATTTAGTTTAAATAAGATTTTTAAGTGTAGAAAAGTTTCACCATATATAATTTTAGGATTATTTTTATGGTATTTTATATATCAAAGTGGAGTTCACGCAACAATAAGTGGAGTACTTTTAGCTATGCTTATTCCAATAGCAAGAGATGAAAAGGAAGAATGTATTTTATCCAAGATTGAACATTCCTTAAGTCCGTATGCAAATTTAATTATTTTACCTTTATTTGCATTTTCAAATACTGCTATAGTTCTAAATTTAAGCTCTGTAACAATAGATACAATTCCGCTATCATTAGGAATTATAATTGGATTAGTTGTAGGAAAACCAGTTGGAATAATATTATTTACCTCAGTATTATCAAAATTAAACGTAGTAGAAAAACCAAAAGGTGTTAAGTGGAGAGAGTTGTTAGTAGTTGGAATGCTTGCAGGAATTGGATTCACAATGTCAATATTTGTTTCAGAAATAGCATTTGCTGGTATGGATAAGGCTCTTGATTTAGCTAAAATATCAATACTGTTGGCTGCTATAACATCATGTTTAATTGCCTTTATAACAATAAAATTATTAGGAAGTAAGAAGAGTTACGTATAACGTAGCTCTTTTTTGATATCTAGGAAAGTATAGAATTTTAATTAGTTATAAATCAAAGGTATTATTTCATTTTAAAGAAGCTAAGTAAGTCATAATAAAAAGTTGTAAACAAGTTTATGAGAATATAAAATTGAGATTATTTGATATTGATTATTAAACAATATATAATATAAGTTATAATAATGAATAATATTTTTGTATTAAGAGGAAGAATATTATAAGAAATATAAGAGAAATAGGTGAAGTATATGGATGTTAACAATATAGTAATTGAGAATGATAAAGTGATTTTAGATGGAGTAAAGAATTTTAATATAAAACAAATCTTAGAGTGTGGCCAATGTTTTAGATGGGAAAAAGTTGGAGAATTAAATTATATAGGTGTAGCTCACGGAAAAGTAATAGAAGTTATTCAAGAAGATGATAAAGTAACTATTTTAAATACTAATGAAGAAGATTTTAATAATATATGGTTAGATTATTTTGATTTAAAAAGAGACTATTCAGAAATTAAGAGGGGGCTAGCTCACGATGAGATATTAGGAAAAAGCGTTGAGTATGGCTATGGAATAAGACTTTTAAATCAAGAGCATTTTGAATTGCTGATAAGTTTTATAATTTCTGCAAGAAATAGTATTCCTTCAATAATGAAAACTATAAAGAAAATTTCTCAGAAGTGGGGAACACCAATTGAGTATAAAGGAAATACTTATTATACATTTCCAACTCCAGAACAATTAAAGGATGCTACAGAAGAGGAAATAAAGGAGACTGGTGCGTCCTTTAGAAGTAAATATATAGTCGACACAATAGCTAAGGTAAATGAAAGTAGTTACGATTTTGATTTAGAGAGAATATCTGAGCTTAATGCAGATGAGTGTCATACAGCATTACAAAATTTTAAGGGTGTTGGTTCAAAGGTTGCAGACTGCATAATGTTATTCTCTATGAGAAAGTACTCAGCTTTCCCTGTTGATGTTTGGGTAAAGAGAGCCATGATATTCTTCTATGGTGCTGAAGATGCCTCATTAAATAAAATAAGAATTTTTGCTAGAGATAAATTTGGGGAATTAGCTGGTTTTGCACAACAGTATTTATTTTACTATGCTAGAGAAAACAAGATAAGTGTTGAATAGATGGCTATATCAGTGCTTTTGTTTACTCAAGAAATGTATTCGTCAAAAATTCGTCAAAAATAATGGCTAAAAAATTTTGTTGATTAATTGAGTAGCATTATCCATCATTTCATCAGTAACATGAGAATAAGTTTTCATTGTTTGTTCAACATCATGCCCCATAAGTTTAGCAACAGTTTTAAAGTCTACTCCACGAGAGATTAATGTTGTTGCATAAGTGTGCCTAAATTCATGAATGGATAAATCATAGCCAAGCTTTTTAGTATAGTTTCTTAATAGAGCTGTTAATCCAGAAATACATTTATAAACTATAACTCTATTGCTTATATCTATAGGGTTATGGTTTTTCCATTCTATTAAGAGTTTTTTTACAGATGGAGGCAATGGTACAACTCTATATGAGTTGGCTGATTTTAGTTCACCAAAACCAACTGTATTTTCATTTAGATTTTTCCATTGAATATCTATTGTTATAGTATTTTTGTCAAAGTCTATTTTATTCCATTTTAATCCTAGAATTTCTCCTATTCTAAGACCGCACATTCCAGCAAGTGAAAAAATAACTTTATATTTCATGTTTTTAGTTTTATTAATTAGATCATCAAGTTCATTTTTTGTTAGAGCTTTTTTAGTGCTAGGTTCTTTACATACTTTAATTTCAAGTTTGTTAGCTGGTGATAAGGGGATAATATTATATTTATTAACAGCACTATTAAAAATTGCTGTAATTCTGTTTTTATAAGTTTTTATAGTTCCATAGGCTAATCCGTTTCTTATCATGTCATCTATGCATCTTTGTAAATGGAGGGGGGTGATTTTTTCAATTTCTAGGTTATATATAGGTTTTAAATATTGGAAAGCCATTTTATATAGTCTTATAGTATTTTCTTGCATATGCAGTTTTAAATGTTCTAGGTAAATATCCTTAAATTCTTCAAAGGTTAAATCTTTTAATTCTTGATTTAGATTCTTATTAACTTTCAAGTCTTGTACAACCTTTTCTGCTATTGGCTTAGCTTCTTTTTTTGTTTTAAAACCTTGTTTTGATTTCTGCTTCCATTTCCCATTTTCATCTTTATAGGAAATTATAAATTGCCATCCTTTATCTTTTTGTCTGTAGGTAATGTTATAGTCCATAAAATCATCTCCTTTATACTTTTATCAGTTTTTATCTATATAAATATTATTTTTATAGATTCTTGGTGTGTATTTCTCTTTATTCCTGGCTTTAATAGACCAAAATGCATACATTAAAGCATTATGAATTGATTCGATATCATTTTTGGATAAATCGGACATTTTATTTAATGTAATTAATTCAGCATCCCAAAATTTCTTAAAATCTCTTTTATCCCTTTATGTAACTTTAAATTTATCTGTATATTCTTTTGGTATTTTATAGTTGTTAAAATTCATAATATCATCTCCTATGGGTACATATGTTCTTTTGAATTGTAAAAAAATATATCAATTCATATTAAATTGAATTTAATTTTAATAAGTTTAGCTGGTACAGAATAGAAATAAGCTAACTGAGTAATAGAATAATTTTTCATGTGAACTTCATCAATTACATCTGTATCTATCAATAATTCAGCAGCAAATGCATTAGCTTCTTTTTCAAATTTACCACGAGAATAGAATGTGTGGTCATGCAGAAAAAAAGCTATATCATTACTATGTAGAACTGCATGACCCAACTCATGAGCCATAACCATTCGTAACTCATTTTCATCAGAGATTTTATTCATATTTAAAATAATAAACTTTCGTCTTAAATGTTTTTGAAACATTCCTTTTGGAAAGTCAGAAGATAAATTTTTATATTTAATTATAATTCCCAATTCCTTCGCAATAGTAAATGGGTCTCTAGTTTTGAATTTTTTAACGAGGCTTTTAACCTTCTCTTTATACTTAAACAAACAAACCCACCGCCTATTATTTTTTTCTTTTATTCATAGTTTTAGCTTCCCAGAATAGTTCAGATACTAAATCTAGCATTTCTTTTTTTGTATCTTCATTAAATTCATCATCCATAAAGAAAGCTTCATTAGCTTTTTTCATTGCTTCTAAATATTGTTTTTTATCTCTAGAAGTAACTTTGTATTTAGATGAGTAATCTTTTGGTACTTGAATTTCTGCTTTGTTTTTTGAAATGAACTTTTCTTCAGATATATCATCATCAAAAAAGTCATTAACAGATACTTCTAAAACAGCAGCTATTTTTTCAAGTAAGTCAATACTAGGAACTCTTTTATTATTAATAATGTAGCTTATATGGGTAGGAGATACTTTTACTTTTTGTGCTAATTCTTTAGATGTAATGCCTTTATTCTTCATTAGCATTTTTATATTCTCATGTAACATGCTCTATACACCTCACAAACTAATTGTTTATCTTTATTATAAACTTACAGTTAATAAAAATCAATGAAAAAGTTAGTAAAATTAAGAAAAAGAAAGAAATAAACATATAGTTTATGAATTTGATTAAATATGATAAACTATAAGTTTATATACTTTTTGAAATAAACACATAGTTTATTATAAAATAAACACAGAGTTAAGAAAGGAGTGGAGAAAATGAACAATATAGAAAAACTTAAAAAGAAAAAGTGTATGAGCTATGAAGATATTGCTAAAAAAACTGGTGTAACAGCACAATACATATTTCTATTAGCAAAGGGTGAAAGAAGTAACCCAAGTTTAGAAGTAATGAAGTCAGTGGCGAATGCATTGGAAGAGCCGATTGAAAAAGTATTTAAATTAAGTTAAGGAGGTAAACAGAAATGAATAATTTAATGGTATTTGAAAATCACAATGTTGAAGTATTTGAGTGGAATGGGAAAGTACTATTTAATCCATATCATTGTGGGGAATGTTTAGAACTTGCTGAAAGTTCCATAAGAGATGCAGTAAGAAAGATGAATGATAAGCAAGTAATTAAGTTAAAGAATTCAGATGTTGTAAATTCCAACATCCGAAAGTTGAATAATGCAGGAGAAAACTTTCTTACAGAGAGAGGAGTATATAAATTAATTTTCAAATCTAAAAAGAAAGAAGCTGAAAAGTTTCAAGATTGGGTAACAGATGAAGTCTTACCACAAATAAGAAAAACAGGTGGATATATACCTATAGAGAATGAGATGTCAGATGAAGAGTTTATGGCTAGGGCTTTAGAAGTTGCACATAGAACTCTAAGGAAAAAGGACGAGCTTTTAAAAGCTAAGGATAAAGAAATTGAAGAGAAGAATAGATTTTTAAATCAAATATCAGCAAGTTCAAATTCAGTTTTGGTTAGAGATGTAGCACATTTAGCAACTAAACATAACTTAAAAATTGGAGAAAAAAGACTTTGGAATAAGCTTAGAGAATGGGGCCTTATTCAAAAAGGTTCAACTAAACCAATGCAAAAATCTTTAGAGCAAGGTTTATTTGAAAAATCAGAATTTGTGATTCAAAGAGGTTATGGAGTAGAAACCAAGTTTACTACAAGAGTTACAGGAAAAGGTCAAATTTACATTATAGAAAGGTTATTGAAAGAGCAAACGTCAAAAATTTCTTAGGAGGAATAACTTATGGAAAATGTAAAAACTCTTATAAGAAGAGATGCATTAGCAAAGCGTTGGGGAGTTACTACTAGAACAATTATAAAGTATGAAGAAATAGGACTTTTAACTAGAAATCCTCATTTTGATATACCATTTTACTATTTAACAGAGGTTGAGGAAATAGATAATTATAAACCTAATCCATTATCGCCAAGAGAAAGAAGAAAGCTAGAAAAGGAAAATGAACAATTAAGAAATGAAAGAGATGCACTTAAAGAAATGTTATCTAAAGTAGCAATGATAGGTGTAGAAAGTATGAATGTTTTAACCAGCTTGGAGATATAAAGATTACAGAATAATTATTAACAAAAATGTGGATAAGCTGTTAATAAGTTGTTGGTAAGGTTGTTTATAACAAATAAGGAGGTAATTTAATATGACAGATAAAGATAGAATAGAAGCTCTCGAGAAGAAGGTGCAGGAGTTAGAAGAAAAGATTAAAAGTAAAAATGTATCTGATTGGCATAGTACATCTGTATATTTAGATGAAAAACTATCAGAAATATTTAAGAATCCATTTGAAGCTTCTAGAGTAAAGAGTGCCATTACTACCTTGATAGGTAAAAGTTTTGGGAAACGTACAGTAATGACAATGAGAAGTGAAGAATTAGAACAAGCTAATAGTTTGATTGAGTATATTTTAGATTTTATTAGAGAAACAAAAGCTAGATATAAGGAGGTATAAACATGACAGAAACAGGATACTTAATTTCAAGAGGTATAACAGTAATCTTTTTAATGATTGTATTTCTAGTAGGAGTATTTTCTTATCAAGATAGTACAAGAAGGATAGACAAGCTTAGATTTGGATTTTTAACAGTAGGTAGTATGTTAAGTCTACTATTTGCTTTAAATGTTTAGGAGGGATAGCAAATTGAAGAAGCTTAAGAAATTAACAAGAGAACAAAAGAAGTTTTTAGAAAAAGAAGGAGTAAATCCTAATGTCTTCTTAATAGAAAGAGCAACTCCAGAAGAGTATGTATTCTATAACAAACTTACAGAAGCATTATGGGAATATGACAGAGTTAGAGGAGTGTGGCTTTAATGAGTGAAGAAACTAAAATTCTATTACTACTTAACAGTAATGCTATTAAGTGGAGTAAAAAGAGGAGGTAATCGTGAGTAATATAGATTTAGTTCATGCAGCATATGTACAAAGAAAGGTGCAAGAAGATGCTGAAAAGTATTGGGTACCTACTATTAATGAAGAAGTAGAAAAAATAAAAGGTTACAAGGAAAGCGACCAAACTATTCCAAGTAACCACATCAAAAACAATCAAGAACAGTATACCACTAGAGAAAGATTTAGACAAACTATAAGAGATTTATAGGAGGGCAATATGAAAGCTATAGATGTATTAATAGCTACAATAAATGCACAACTAGCAGAGTTAAATAAATCTGAATATAAGATTTATGATGCAGATAACCAAAACTACTATATTACTCAAGTTAGATATGACAAGCAGGACGATAGATTATATTTTGATAGCCAGGAGGATAGATAAATGTCAGAAGAAATTAAGAAACTTAATTTGTTTCAAAAAATACAAAAAGCTAGAGTAGAACTTCAAAAAAGAGAGATAAAGAAAACAGGGTATAACAAGTACAGTAATTACTATTACTTTGAATTAAGTGATTTCCTATCACCAATAAATGAGATATGTGGAGAGTTAGGACTTTATACAGAGTTTCAATACAGTAATACAGAAGCATGGCTAACTATTTATGATGTTGATAATACAGAAGAATTTAGACAATGGAATACTCCAGTAGAAGTAGCAAGTTTAAAAGGCTGCAGCATGATACAGAACATAGGGGGAACACAAAGCTTCGCTAGAAGATACCTTTACATGATGGCTTTTGAAATAGCTGAAAGTGATGCAATAGATAATGGTGGAGTAGATGAAGAAGCCGAATTAGGAAAGCAAAAGATTAATAAAGCAAGTGTATTAACTATTAATGGTTTAATAGATGAGACAAAAACAGATAAAAAGAAATTCTTAGAATGGGCAGGAGTAGAAAAGGTAGAGGACATAACTAATAATGCTCTTGGAACTTGTATCAATATGCTTAATAAGAAAAAGAAAGACTTGAATGAAGCTATTGAAAGAAAAAAGCGTGAAGCAGAAATAGCTAGACAACAAGAACAACTTCAAAAGGATTTAGAAAATAAACAAGAAGATTTTGAATTTTAAGGGGGATATGAGAAATGAAAGAGATTATTGTAAATACACAATTACCAGTAATAAAGACTAATTTTGAAGAAGTTAAAGAAAGTTTAAAAAGAAATCTTGAAAAGTATGAAAACACCATAGTTACAGAGGATAACCTTAAGGACTGTAAGGCTATGCAAAAAGAATTAGCAGGTCTTAGAAATCAAGTTGACAACAAAAGGAAGGAAGTAAAAAGGGTGTTAGAAGCACCAATAAAAGAGCATGATAAAGAAACTAAGGAGCTTATAGCAATAATAGAGGAAGTTGAAAAGCCAATAAAAGAAGGTATTAAAGTATTTGATAATAAGCGTAGAGAAGAAAAGAGAAAATTTGCAGATATAAAGATATTTGAGATTTGCCAAAAGCTTAATTTAGAAAAGAAATATGCAGATCAACTTACAGTACTAGATAAGTATTTAAATTTAAGTGCTAGTGCAAAAAGTGTAGTAGAAGATATAGAGCAAAGAGCAGAAGTATTAAAGCAACAACAAAACATGGATAAGGTTAGAGCAGAAATGGTTAAAGCAAATATAGAAAGTGCTTTAGAAACAGTAAATCTAACTTTAAAAACTCCATTAGAATATAAAGACTTTGAGAAGTATCTTGCTTTAGGTTGGGATGGGCCAAGAATAGTAAGAGAAATTAATGAGAGAGCAGCACAAATAAGACAAGCTGAAAAAGCAGCAGAGGAAATGGCTACTAAGAGAATTGAGGAAGAAAAACAAAAAGAAGAAGTACAAATACCTATGGATTTAAAGCCAAAGGCTCCAGAAGTACCTAAGGAAGTTAAAGAAGATGAACCAAGATTATATGTAGAGCTTTATGTAGAACATAATCTAGAGGAAATGAAGATATTAAGCAAATATTTAAAGGATAAAGGGTACAAATATATAGTTCATGAGCAAGGAAAGGTAAACCCTAAGTAAATAAAGGAGTGAGCATATGTCAGAAGGGTGGTTTAAAGTCCATAGATGCTTATTTGAAAAGGCAATATGGCAACAATCAACTCCAGAGCAGAAAGTAATACTTATAACCCTTCTAGGTATGGCTAACCATAAAGGAAGGGAATGGGAGTGGCAAGGAAAGCAATTTAAAGCTGAGCCGGGAGAATTTGTAACTAGTGTTAATTCAATAATTCTACGTGCAGGAACAGGAATTACACGACAAAATGTAAGAACTGCATTAAAAAAATTAGAAAAGTACGAATTTCTAACCATGCAATCAACCAAGACAGGATTGCTTATAAAGATAGAGAATTGGGAGGTTTACCAAGGTCGAGAGTTACCAACTAACCAAGGTGCTAACCAAGGATTAACCAAGAGCCAACCAACCCCCAACCAACCCCTAACCATGACCTAACCACTAACAAGAATGATAAGAATAATAAGAATGATAAAGAAGGAAAAGAAAGAGAAGAAGAATCATCCCTTCCACCTCTTTCCTATCCTACCCCTATTCATAAATTAGCTTTTGATAACTTTGGAGAGGTTAGTTATAGAACTTGGATTGATGGAGCAGATATTAAAGAAGATGGTGAGTTAATCATTATTACAGTAGAAGAGTTTAAGAAAAAGATTGTACAGGATAGATATGGACCACAAATAGCTTTATTAACTGGAAAGAAAGTAAGTGTAAATGAATTATAAAGATCAATACAAACAAGATATAGTTCTATACAACAGTATAGTAAATAGATATAGAAATCTTAAAGAGAATGATATATCAGGAGCCTATCAGCTAATGAAAGATGCACATATAGTATCAGAGCGTTGGAGCGTTATAAGAGAGGATTATAGAAAACTGTTAAAGCGTGGTGAGAAGGCAGAGGAGAAAGATAGGCTTGAAGATATGTGCAAGTTTTTAAAAGAAGTTCATACAGATGCAAGAATGGTTTGGAAGCAAGGTAAAGAAGATTTAAGAAATAATAGAGAAGATATTTAGGGAAATGATAGATTTCAGCAATAGCTGTACCTATATATTATCAATTGATATTCAATTAAGAAAGGAGAAAAACAATGGAAAACATGATTAACTTAGAAAGCTTTGCAGATGGAGCTTTAGCAGAAAAGGTAAATATGGCATTAAAGGAGGTATTAGCAAACATAACAGATCCTAACACAGAGTACAAGACTAAAAGAAAATTGACAATTGATATGACTTTTACAGCAGGGGAAGATAGGGAACTTACAGAGGTAGATATTATTGCTAAAACTAAGTTGGCACCAGCTAAGCCATTAAACACAAGAATAATAATTGGAACAGATGGCAAGGGTGGAGTATTAGCAAGTGAATTTAAAAAGCAAATACCAGGGCAAAGTGCAATGAAAGTTGATGAATCAACTGGAGAAATTATAACAACAGCAGAAGAAAAAGAAATAGATTTAGACGGAATTAGATTAGTTAAATAATTTATAAAAACAATGCCATGGCAAGGGGCATAAACCTTGCACATTAAATAAAAAGGTGGAATAAAAAATGATTAATCAAGAAGCATTAAAGTATTTAGTAAATTTGGGAGAGGAAAAGGATCCAATAGTAATGTTGGACCAAGGAACATTTACAAAGGCAAGCTTAAGCAGAGTAAAAGAAGCAAAGGCATCAGTATTAACAGTATCAACTTTAACTGGATTAGTAGACTATATTAAGTCAGATTTAGATAAGCTACCAGAAAAACTATTAATACAAGTTATATCTCCAAGAGAGGTAGCTCTATATAGTCCTTTAAATGCAGATAGAGAAAGAGAACAATATATATCTGCAGAAGCGATTTTACCAGATAACGTTGTATATGACAGATTTATAGGAACAGAACAGTTTAATATTATGTTGCAAAGTGCATTTGTAGATGTAGGAACTAAATCAGCATTACTTAAGTATACAGGACTTATACAAGATGAAGCTGTAAAGACTATTGGTGATGATGGAGTAAGCCAACAAGTAACAGTTAAAACTGGTGTAGCAAGTGTAGGACAAGCTATTGTGCCTAATCCAGTTGAATTAGCACCTTATAGAACATTCCCAGAAGTAGAACAACCAATAAGTAAGTTTATATTCAGAATGCAAGAAGGTCCAAGAGCAGCACTTTACGAAGCTGATGGAGGAGCATGGCGAAATAAAGCAATTTTAAGTATAAAGGAATACTTACAAGAAGAGTTAAAAGAGTTAGAAAACATTGAGATAATAGCTTAATTAAGAGAGGGGATAACTTCCCCTCTTAATATAAGAAGGTGAATTATGAGTAAATATTTAAGTCATAAAACTGTAGTAGATGGAATTACATTTGATTCTAAAGATGAGGCTAAATATTATGAGGCGTTAAAGATAAGAAAGTACAGAGGAGAAATACAAAACTTTGAGTTACAACCAAAGTTTACATTAATACAAGGGTTTAAAAAGAACGGAAAAACTTATAGAGCAATTACATATACTCCAGACTTTGTTATATACCACAATGATAATAGTGAGGAGTATATAGATGTAAAGGGAATGACAACACAACAAGGTGAGTTAAGAATAAAATTATTTAATCATTTTTATAGAGATTTGAAGCTAAGTATAGTTTCTAGAAATCTTAAATATGGTGATGAATATGGATTTATAGATTATTACGAGTTACAGAAAATAAGGAGAAGGAATAGGAGGGCATCTAATGAATAAAGTTATACTTATTGGAAGACTAACCAAGGAGCCAGAGTTGAGATATGCAGCAGGAAGTGGAACAGCAGTTACTAGATTTACAATAGCGGTAAATAGACAATTCAAGAAAGATGAAGCCGATTTTATTAATTGTGTAGCTTGGAAGAAGACAGCAGAAACAATAGCACAGTATTTTACCAAAGGTAGACTAATAGCGATAGTAGGACATATGCAAACAGGAAGCTATGATGCACAAGATGGAACAAAGAGATATACAACAGATGTTGCAGTAGAGAGCTTTGAGTTCATAGGAAGTAATGGACAAGCTAGTAACCAAGGAAATACGCAAGAGAGCACTCCTTTTGATGGTGGTTGGGACATGGAAGCTGATATTACTCCAGTAGATGATATGGGAGATATGCCTTTCTAGTATGGAGCAGATAGGATTTAACTTTATTAGATTAAAGGAAGACTGTACAGAACTTAATAGTAAATTAACTAAAGGTTCTGTATGGAGCTTCATATTTGAACAGGAGAATAATTACATTATACAACTGGATGGAGTGTATTATGGTCCATTAAAAAATAGTTGTGAAAGGATATGAGGAAATGAACGTAAATGATGCTGCTATTAAAGCAAAGATAAGAGAGTATAGGAAAGATAAAGTATTGAAAGCTACAGCACTAAGAAAGCTAAAAAAAGAATTTGGAGTTAGCGACAAGGTGCTAGATGAATTTTGGATAGAAGTTAAGCAGGAGAAGAAAGCAACTAGCAATACAGCTAAGAAAGAAGATAAGATTATTAAAACTACAAAAGAAAAGCTAATAGCAAGTGAGGAAGTAACTGTAGGGAAGATTAAACAAAGCCTAGGAGAAGCAAAAGGACAAGCAGAGGATACATGCATCAACAAAGATTTAAAGGTACTTAAAATGACTGTAAAAGGTAAGTATGGAACTTATGAAAAAGAAGGGACTAAAGTTAAAGTTGGAGAGTTAGAATTTAAAAATGAACAGGACATTGAGAATTATAAACAAAGAGAAATGGCTAGATTCTTAGCAGAACTTGGTGAGATTCTTGATGTAATGCTAATGGAAGTATAAAGGTTAATGGTACAAGCTTAACCAAGTTAAAGTTAAGAGAAAAATATTAACCTTAGAAGAAAGGAGTAACAAAATGTATTTTATAGAGATTTTATTAGGATTATCGGTATTTACACTTATATTTAGTTTTATTCCAGCTCTATTTATAAAGAATAATAAGATTATTCATTTAATGCTTACTATATCAGTTGTGTCAGTAATTCTAATAGCAATGTGTTTATTTTTATATATTTGTAATGCTCTTATGACTTGTATAACCATATGGTTTGGTAATTGGTAAGTCGTAATTGCAAGAAAGTGAGAACTATATGGTTTATAGATTTAATAAGGAAAAATTCAATAAAAAAGCTGATAGAGGTGTTAAGAAGATATTATCTAAACATTTGGATTATATAGATGGATTAGAAGTTAAGTTTGAAGATGGAGAGAAGTGGGGAATAGTAGACGGGTATGTTGTAGAAAGAGAACAGTATTGTTTATATCCAGTTAGCAAAGAATGGTGCATTACAGAAGAACAATTAAGCCTAGTATAAGGGATAGGAGGAGAATCTGCTTATGATACAAATTTTAGAGCTATTCGGGGGGATAGGTTCTCCAAGAATAGCGTTAAGGAATTTAGGAGTACCAGTAAAAGCAATAGATTATGTAGAAATAGATGAAAAGGCAGTAAGATCATATAATGCTATGTTTGAAAAAGAATTAGAATATAAAACTCAAAGTGTAGTTGGATATAATCTTAAGCCAGACATACTAATTCATGGTAGTCCTTGTCAAGATTTCTCGATAGCAGGGAAACAAAAAGGGGCTGATGAAGATTCAGAAACTAGGTCAAGCCTTATGTGGGAAACAATTAATATTATTAAACAAATGGGTGAATGGAAGCCTAAAGTTGTAATTTGGGAGAATGTGAAGAATGTTCTTAGTAAGCATATGAAACATAACTTTAACAGATATTTGGAAGAGTTAGACAAGCTAGGATATACAAGTAATTTTAAAGTATTAAATGCCATGGATTATGGATTGCCACAGGATAGGGATAGAGTGTTTGTAATAAGTTGCCTAGATGGTACATTCTTTAACTTTGAAACTTTAGAGCATAAGCAAATGAGGAATATTAAAGAGTTCTTAGAAGATACAAGGGAAGAAAAATATATTGTATCTCAACCAAGTATGATTAAGAAAATTAACTCTAATGATGGAAGCTTTGGAGGAAGGGTACAAGTAATAAAAGATAGGTGTTGGACTATTACAACTAAGCAAATGAGGTGCCCTAATAGTGGAGTTATAGATTTAGGAGATGGACGATATAGATATCTTACAGAACGTGAATGTTGGAGATTACAAGGGTATTCAGATGAAGATTTTGAAGCAGCCTTAAAAGTACATCCAGGTAAAGAAGGGAAATTGAATGGAGCACTATATAAACAATCAGGTAACTCGATACCAACTGTATTTTTTGAAGCTATATTTAAACAGTTACTAGATCTTAATATGTAGAAATTGTGAAGAAAAGAGAGGAATGAAAATAATGATTAAATATGAAATCAAACCAGTCGTATGTGATTATGGAATTTTTGAAAATGGAGAACTTAAATTAATACTAAATTGTAGGAGCAATGCGCAAACAATAGTAAATATACTTAACGCTGATTTAGAGAAGAAAGAGTATGCAGTGTTAATGAAAAGGGAAATTAATATTGAAAAAGTTACTACTTTTGATAATAGGAAAGTCGTTGAATAAGTCACAATGCGTAGAAAGGAAGATATAAATGAGTTGCTATAGTTGTTTACATTCCAAAATGTTAGAAAATCCAATAAATTATGGTGAGTATTCAGTATTTGGTTACTGTTATAAAGATGGAGAAAACCAAAAGCATCCGATATATTTACCAGATGGTTCATGTAAGTATAAAAAGGCTAAGGAAAATGATGTAAAACCTAACGAAGAAGAAGTATTAGGCTTAGGACAAATTAAATTTAGTATTTAATTGAATAAAAAGCTAAGTAATATGTAGAAAGTGCGACAGAAATGTTATTTGAAAATTGAATAATACAGTATTGGATAAAGATGTTATAATAATATTAAGTTACAGATAGATAAATTAGAATTTACAAAGGAGATTACAGATGAAATTGTTTTTATGTTCACACTTTTCAAGTGTAGGAAATCTGATAAAAGAAGAACTTGAAAATAAGAAAGTTGCATTTATTCCGACAGCTTCAATTCACGAAGGCTATACAGGTTATGTGGGTTCCGCTAGAAAATTATTCAAAAAAATAGGGTCAATATTAACAGAAATTGATATTTCAAAGGAGGAATATTCAACAATTAAATCTGTTTTCGAAGAAGCAGATATTATTTATTTTACTGGTGGAAATTCATTTTTTCTTATTGACCAATTACGAAAATCGGGAGCCGATGAATTGCTGAAGAGAGAAATGACGAATGGAAAACTAATGATTGGTGAGTCGGCAGGCGCAATTATATGTGCTTCAACAATCACATATATTGAACAAATGGATGAGAAACCAGAGGATTATTCACAAGAAGATGATAAGGGTCTTAATTTAGTTGATTTTTATGTCCTTCCACATTATCTTACTGCACCATTTAAGAAAGTTACCGAAAAGATATTGGCTGAATTTTCGGATTTGAATATTTGCCCAATTAACAATCATCAGGCAATTATCGTGAATGATAAATCTTCAAAAGTAATTTGCATTGATTAGTTTACAAATTCCAGTTTATTGATTAGCTTATTTAAGAGATAAAGAGAAGAAAACTAAAAATATGATAAAAATACTGTATTATTCAAAAATGAATTTACAGTATTTTTTTATTCGCAATTCTAAGAAAGTATGAAATAAGGAGGGATAGTATGGATAAAGATCTATTCAGTAAGACAGAAGGGAAATTATATAGATATTATCAGAGCAAAAAGAAGATAAGAGAGCTTAATAATGAAATATCAAGCTTAGAGTATCATAAGGAAAGAGTAGAGTATGATATAAGACATGCTAATGTAACAATAGATTATTACCAAAACGGAACAGGATTACAAGAGAGAGTACAGTCTTCTCCAAGTGGATCTAGTTATGCAGAAACAGAAATGTGTAAAGAGATAGAGAAACTGGAAAGAGAGCATGTAAGAATAAATAAAAAGATACTAAAGATAAAAGCTAAGATAAGAGAGCTTGAAGAATTTATAAGACATATGAATGAAAATGTAGAGCAACTTAATGAAGAAGATAAGAGGTTTATAGAATTAAAGTATGGAGATAGAAAAAATCTGTTATATATATCTATAAAACTAAATATGTCTAAGACTACAGCTTATAGAAAAAGAGAAGAGATAGTAGAGAATATAGCAGAGTATGAGGAGAATATGAAATTGTGGGAAAAAAGTGGGAAAAAGACGGGAAACAGAATAGCCTAAAGTATGATTTAATAGTATTGTAGAAAACATGGACAGGTTTTCAGATGTCATGTTGTGACCTCCAAGAATTTAATAAAAATACCTAATAGATTTAAGCTACTAGGTATTTTATGGGGATATAGTCCAATGGTAGAACGGTAGACTGTTAATCTACATATGGAAGTTCAATTCTTCCTATCCCCTCCAGGATCTCATTAATTCTTAATACCCCTTTAGAAAGACACTTGTAGAAATATAGGTGTCTTTACTTTATTTTACAATAGAGATAAAATGTAGATATTAGGGGGGATTTACTTGGATGAAATAAATAGAATAATAATTGAAAAATGCAAGGAAGAATTTGAGTTCTATGAAGAACTAGAGAATTATGTGGAGAGTGAAGTATTACCACACATAAATAGCCTTAAAAGAAATGGATATAATACAGATGATGAAAAGGAATTGGATCAAGCAATAAGCTTATTAATTTCACAAGGTGTAAGAATATATAAATCAAATTTAATACTAATTAGGGAAGGATATGCTAGCAATGCGTTAATTAATCTCAGAAGCTTAGTAGAAGTCATTTTTAACATAGATTATATATTAGAAAGTGATAATTTAAGATATAAAAGAGCAAAAAAGTATTTAAATGGTAAAATAAATGAAAAGATATGGAAAAAGGCAGAGCTATCACTTAATCGAGCATTATATCAAGTATATGAAGTTCTGTGTGAATATACTCATGTTAATGCAAAGTCTTTATATAGAAACATAAAAGAGAGTGGAATTTTGATTTGCGAAAGCGACGATATGGTTGAACCAACTATAAAATTTGTTAATGGTATATACTATTACTTTATATACATAATATGTGATTTTTATAAAATGGATATGCAAGGATTGAAAAAAATAAACGCATCTGAATTTGTAGAAAAAGCACTTGATGCGTACAAGACAGAAAAAGAAGTAGTTTCTGTATTTATGGATATTCTAGAAGAGAATAATCATGATGGAAAAGAACTATTAGAAGAATATAAGAAATTTAAAATAAAAGAAAAAGAGCAAAAAAGAATAAAAGCAAATAAAAAGCGCAAAAAAAAGAAGAAGAAAATATAATAAGAAAGTAAAGAACTCTAGTAATAGGGTTCTTTTTATTTATGCCTATAGGAGCCAGTAGAAACAAATAAGAAAGGAAGGTGTACCCCTTACACTAGTTACCTCTTAATACTACTGGCTTTAAATATATAAAGAAAGGATGTGGCATTAATGGCCAAGCTAACAGAAAAGCAAAAGAGATTTGTAGAAGAATATCTTATAGACCTTAATGCTACACAAGCAGCTATAAGGGCAGGATATAGTCCTAATACAGCAAGGGATATAGGATGTGAAAACTTAGCAAAACCCAACATTCGTGCGTGTATAGATAAAGAAATAGCAGAAAGATCTAAGCGTACAGGAATAAACCAAGATAGAGTAATAAGAGAACTAGCAAGACTAGCCTTTGTTAATGCTAATGATGTAATAGATATGGAAGAAGCAACATTGAAAGATGGAGCTACAGAAGATGATACAGCAGCTATTGCATCTGTAAAAGTAAAGACTATTCCAACTAAAGAAGGAGAAGGAATAGAAAGAGAAATAAAGCTAACAGATAAGTTAAAGGCCTTGGAGCTATTAGGAAAACACTTAGGTATGTTTAAGGATAAAGTAGAAATAGATGCTACTGTAAAATCAACAGCTAAGTTGGATTCTATTTTAAGTCAATTAGGGAATGAAGAAGAGTAATTTCGCTAAATCTTCATTAAACGAAATTGATCAAAATAACGTAGTTAAGCCATTTATAAATAATAAAATTAGTAATTTTAGTTTAGCATATCTAAACTTTTATAGATAAAATTAATATTTCGCGTAGGTCAACACGAAATGTATAAAAAAGGAGTGATACCTAATGTCAGATGAATTTAAGTTATCTCCTAAATACAAAGACTTCTTGAAGCATAAAGCGCCAGTAGAAGTATTAGAGGGTACAACAGCAGCAGGAAAAACAACAGTAGGTATTACTAAGTTTATGTTAATGGTTGCTAAGTCTAAAAAGAAAATGCATGTAATAGCAGCAAAAACAACTGGTGTAGCTGAAAAGAATATAATCCAGAAGGAATATGGAATATTAGATGTATTTGGAGATTTAGTAAGATACAATGGAAATGGTGATAAAGACAATAAGATACCTCATATAAGGTATATAACGCCTAATGGTGAAAAGATAATTTATATATTGGGATATGACAATGTAGAAAAATGGAAAATGGCTCTAGGTTCTCAATTTGGCTGCGTATTGATAGATGAAGCTAATACAGCAAGTATTGATTTCATAAGAGAAATATGTACTAGAAATGACTACATGATGATGACACTTAACCCAGATGATCCTAACTTGCCAGTATATAGCGAGTTTATAAATTGTGCTAGGCCATTAGAAAAATATAAGAAAGATGTTCCAGGAGAAATTATAGAGCAGTTAACCAGTGAATCCAAGAAAGGTTGGACTTACTGGTTTTTTGATTTCTATGATAATGCAAGTCTTAGTGAGGAAGATATAGAGAAAAAGAAGTTAAGTGCTCCTAAGGGTACTAAACTTTATAAAAATAAGATATTGGGACTTAGGGGAAGAGCTACAGGATTAATATTTTGTAACTTTGATAGAACTAGAAACTTAACAAATAAAGCAGCAATAAAGAAACAAATACAAGATAAAAAAATAAAGTTTGTACAGTTTACAGCTGGACTAGATACTTCTTATTCAAGCCAATCCAATGATACTATAGCAATGACTTTCATGGGGATTACAGCTGATAAGAAGTTATTTTATTTAAGCGAAGAAACTTATAACAATAAAGATAACAAAGAAAAGCCATTAGCACCATCTGATACAGCAGTAAAGTTTGTTGAGTTTTTAGAGAGAAACAGAAAGGAATGGGGATTTGCTAGAGATGTATTTGTTGATAGTGCAGACCAAGCAACTATCACTGAACTTAAGAAATTAAAAAGGCAAAAACCTAATTTATATAACTTTATTAATTCTTATAAGAAAGTTGAAATACTAGATAGAATCAACTTCCTGTTAAGCTGGATGGGAAGTGATGAAACAGAAGTATTCTATTATGTAGTTGATACTTGCAAAGAGCATATTAGAGAGTTAGAGAGTTATTCATGGAAAGAAGATAAGGACGAGCCAGAGGATGCTAACGACCATACAATTAACTCTAGTCAATATGCATGGATACCATTTAGAAAGATGATAGGAGATTACAAGGAGGAGTAAAATGGGTTTATTAGGAGGGATAAAGAATATGCTTACTAAAGCAGCAACAAAGTTTTTAAATGTTCAACCAGCAAGCCAAGGAAGTATAACTATACAAGAAGCTTATACATATGAAACTAATCTTATAAGAAATAAGCTATGGTATAGAGGTGAAGCTTATGAGTTAGAACAGTTCTTTAAGAATATATCAAGTGATCCAGTTAATAAAGCTAGATTTTGGAGTGCTGTACCAAGTAAGGATTTAATGATAAGAAAGATACATTCTGGTATGCCTGCTATGATTGCTGATAGGTTAAGCGATATAGTAGTTGCAGATATAGATAGTATTGAAGTAACAGGAGAAGAAACTAACAAGGTATGGGAAGAAATAAGAAAAGACAATAAGCTTGATGATAACATTGGAGATATAATCACTAAGGTATTAGTAAATGGGGATGGAGCATTTAAGTTATCTATAGATACAGATATATCTGACTATCCAATTATAGAATTTTTTGAAGGTGACAGAGTAGAATATGTATCTAATAGAGGAAGATTAAAAGAGATAAAATTCTTTACTTACTATACTAAGGATAATAAGAGATATAAGCTTATAGAGAGCTATGGTAAGGGATATGTTAGATATAACCTAGTAGATGATAGAGAGAATGAAGTTCCTTTAAGTATTTTAGATGAAACTAGAGAATTAGAGGATGTAACATTTAATGGTGATTTCATAATGGCAGTGCCTTTAATGTTCTTCAAATCTCCTAAGTGGGAAGATAGAGGAAAGAGTATATTTGATAATAAGTCAGATGCCTTTGATGCATTGGACGAAGTTATTAGTCAATGGATAGATGCTATAAGAGATGGAAGAGTACAAAAGTACATACCAGAGGATTTAATACCTTGCAATCCAGAAACAGGAGAATTTTTAAAACCTAATCCATTTGATAATAAGTTTATAGCTGTAGGCTCGAATAAGGCAGAAGATGCAAAGAATCAAATTGATATGAAGCAAGCTGATATTAATTACTTAGCTTATGCAGAGAGTTATGCTAATGCTATTGATATGTGCCTACAGGGAATTATATCTCCTTCTACATTAGGCATAGACCTTAAGAAAACAGATAATGCAACAGCACAAAGGGAAAAGGAAAAGACTACTCTTTACACTAGAAATAAGATAGTAGATATGCTTACAGAAGCAATACCAGAGCTTGTTGAGAGCGTTCTTAAGACTTATGATATATTCTTTGATAAGAAAAAGACACCAGGAGAATATGAAACTACTATTACTTTTGGTGAATATGCAAGTCCTTCCTTTGATACTGTAGTAGAAATAGTGGGAAAGGCTAAGAGCTATGGTATTATGTCTATTGAAAAAGTAGTAGATGAATTATATGGGGATACAATGACAGATGATGATAAAGCTTTAGAAGTACAAAGAATAAAAGAACAAAATGGAATGATAGAAGCAGAAGAGCCAAAAACAGTAGATGATGAAGATTATAACAATCTAGATAATCCAGAGGATGTGGATTTAGATGGCGAAGAAGAATAATCCTAGTAAATTAGGAGAAGTACTTAAGAATATAACTAAGAAATCTATACAAGATAATGCAGCTAAAGAAAGAGCAAAGTCTTATGACATTAGAAAGATATTTGAACAGATGGAATTAGATCTAATATCTTCTATGCATAGGGCTTTTTATTTTCACCAATCAGAACAGGCCAAAGAAGGTTTTGAATGGGAACAATGGCAACTAACTAAGCTTAGAGAAATGGAGAAGTATAGGAAAAGGAATAAGGATATAGTAGATAGTTATTCTAAGCCTATACAGCAAGCGATAGACAGAGAGTTAAGAGGTAACTATAGTAAAGGGCAAAATAGATTTAAGACTTTCTTAGATAAGGTTAAAGGCTTCTTTGGATGGAAGAGTAAAAGTCATTCGTCTATAGAGTTTCCAGAGGATATACAAGAAGTGCAAACAGTAAGAGAATATATCCATAATGAGTTAGGTAGACCAGGAGCAGTACCACAAGAAACAAATTTCTTTGGAGTTAATGATAAGAAGTTAGAAGCTTTGATTAAAACAGTAAACGAAGACTTAAATAAAGCTCAATATTCTGTTTTAAGAAAGATGGATGATGTATATAGACAAACTATATTCAAGAGCCATATGTACTTACAAAATGGAGTTAAGACATTACCACAAGCTATAGATATGGCTACTAAGGATTTTCTTGCTAAAGGGATAGATTCCATAACATATAAAAATGGTGCTAGAGTGAATATAGCTTCTTATGCAGAGATGTGTTTAAGGACAGCTAATCATAGAGCAACATTGTTAGGAGAAGGAAAGAAAAGAGATGAATATGGTGTATATACTGTAGTTGTAAGTGCACATGCAAATACTTGTAAGATGTGTGAACCATGGCAAGGTAAAGTATTAATTGATGATGTATTTTCTCATGGAACTAAGTTAGATGGTGATTACCGATTATTAAGTGAAGCTGTAACAGCAGGATTATTACATCCTAATTGTAGGCATTCAATAACAACATTCTTTCCTGGTATAACTAATCTTCCTAAAGTACCAGATGGCAAGGAAGCTATAAAGTTGTATGAAGCAGAACAAAAGCAGAGATACCTAGAAAGACAGATTAGAAAGTGGAAGAGAATAGAGAGTGGATCAGTTGATGCAAGAAATGTTAATAATGCATCTAATAAAGTTAAGTATTTTAAGAGTGAATTAAGAAAATTACTTGAAGATAAAAAATTACTTAAAAGAAATTATAATAGGGAGCAACCAGTAGGAACAGTTGCAAATAAGCCTAAAGAGAGTATACTTAATAATAGGAAATGGTTAAAAGCAAACTTCTCTACTCAAAAGAAATTTGATAAACATATAGAAAAACACTTAAAAGAGTATGGTGATATAACACCAGAAGATTATGTGAATATAGCTAGAGATTTATTAGCAGCTTCGTTGAGTAATGATATAGAAGGATTTATTAGTAAAGATGGATTTTTATTTAAGTATCAAATCAGTACTAATGATTTTACTATAGGAAGGCCTGATGGCAAAATATCAACTTTATATAAACCTATAAAGGGATATGATCAATGGTTAGAAGAAATAGAAAAGTATAAAGGAGAGTGATAGCTTATGAAATGTCCAGTATGTGGAGAGGAAGTAGATATGTTTGATATCTGCGATAATTGTAATTGGCAGAACAATGGACCAAAGGAAAAAGAGGGAGATTTACAAGGTCCTAATAAAATGACTTTAAAAGAAGCTAGAGAAGCTTATCAAAAAGGTGAAAAGGTAATATAAAAGCACTTACTAAATTAAATGGTAGGTGCTTTTATTATGCCTAAAATTAGGAGGGATAGTATGCAAACACTACAAATAATATCAAATATTTTTTTAATAGTAATATTGATAAAATCTATGGATGTAAATATTAAGAGAATTAAATCTAACAATGAGGTTATTAAAAAAGATAATGAAATTATACAAGCTCAAAAAGAGTTGAAAGAAAAGCTTACTGAAAGAAATAAGATAGCTAGAAAGACACAAGATGAAATTACTAAAGTAAAAGAAAATTGCGAAGAGTTAAAGCTTAATGTATCTCTTGATTATGACCATTTAACAGAAGAAGTTATAAAGAGAATTAATGAAAAACAGAAAATAAATACAAAAGTTTTTATTAATGTTTAGGAGGTAACTATGGATAGAGAAATTGTTATTGTAACTAAAGATGGATTTAAATTCACATATAGAGGTGAAGAAGCGAAAGAGATAGAGAATAAAATATCGTCTACAGAAGATGGGTTAGTGTCTTTTGGTGATTGTAACTTAGTTATACCAATGGAAAACTTAAGTTATTACTGGTGTCATTAAAGTCTTAGGAAACTAAGGCTTTTTATTATGCCCAAAACATGCTTAAGGCTTTAAACTGTGCGTGGCAATAACAGCCGACAGGCTATAAATGGAGGTATTTTATGTTTATAACAAATTGTAATTTAAGAAAACGCCTAGGAATGGGTAGATTACTCCAAGCAGATGGAGGAGACGGCACAGGAGGTGCTGGTGGTAGTGAAGGTAATCCAGAAGGTGGTGAAGGTTCTGGGGAAGGTGAAGGAGATAAAGGTGGAGAGCCTAAGACTTTCACACAAGAGGAATTAGATGCCATAGTAAAAGATAGGATTGCTAGGGCAAAAAAAGGTCAACCAAGCAAAGAAGAGTTAAAAGCTTTTAATGATTGGAAAGAAAGTCAAAAGACAGATGAAGAAAAGAGGAATGAAGCTTTAACTAATGCTGAACAAGCTAAGATTGCAGCAGAAGAAAGAGCTTTATTAGCAGAAACAAAAGTAACTTGCTTATCTAAAGGAGTTATAGCAACTTCTGTAGATGATGTAGTTATACTTGCTAAGGCTATGGTTACAGAAGAAGTAACTATAGAACAGGCTATTGATAAGGTACTAGAAAAGTACCCAAGCTTTAAGGGAGAACAGCAACAACAAGAGCCACAAGGCTTTAAAATTGGTGCTAATAGTCAAAAACAAAAAGAGAATCCAAATGATGCTTTAGCAAGAGCATTTGGTAATAAATAATTTTTAAGGAGATGATTTTAAATGGCAGTATATAATTACGTTGATAAATTTGAAAGGGAACTACAACAAAAATATGCAAGGGAACAAACCTCAAATGATTTAGAAAATTCTAATCCACAAGTTAAGTTCATCAATGCACAAACTATTAAATTACCTAGTATTACAGTTAGTGGGTATAAAGACCATAATAGAGGTAGTATGGGCTTTAATACCGGAACAATAACAAATGAGTGGGAGCCAAAGAAATTAGCTCATGATAGAGATATAGAATTTGCATTAGATCCAATGGATATAGACGAAACTAATTTAACCTTAGAAGTAGCTAATGTACAAAATGTATTTGAAACAGAACAAGCTATTCCGGAAAGAGATTCTTACAGATACTCTAAGTTATATGCAGAAGCTAAGACATATACTTCAAATGGTGCTGTAGTAGATACTACTACAACATTAACTACAGCTAATATTTTAGATTGGTTTGATACTCAAATGGAGAACATGGATGATGCAGGAGTACCATCAGAAGGAAGAATACTTTATGTTATTCCATCAATTCATAAAATGCTTAAGCAAGCAGAAGGATTAACAAGAAATATTGATGCTAACAGCAATAATGGAAACATTGATAGAAGAGTTTATTCTTTAGATGATGTAAAAATAAAGAAAGTACCATCTAGTAGAATGAAAACTAAGTATAACTTTACTAATGGATGTGTTGCTGCTGAAGATGCAAAACAAATATACATGATTCTTATTCATCCTTCTTGCCAAGTTACTAGATGTAAGTATGCTTATATGAACCTATTTACTCCTGGTACTGATTCAAGAACAGCAGATAAGTATGTATACCAAACTAGAGAATATGGTGATACATTCTTAATTAAGAATAAAGCTTGTGGTATTGCTATTAATGCAGAAGCAGAAGCATAGGAGGGATAATATGAAAGCAACAAAGGGAAATAAGGTTTATACAATAGATGAAACTCAAAAAGCTATGTATCAAGCGCAAGGTTATGACATAGTAGGAGATGATGGAAAGATAGTTCAGTATGGTGCTGGTAAAACAGTACCATATGAAGAGTATAAAGCTTTAGAAGAAAAAGCAGTTAAACTTGAAAAGGAAAATAAGAAGTTAAAAGATGAAATTAAGGAGTTAAAGAAGGGTGCTTAATAGAAGTAGCCTTCTTTTAGTTTAAGGATGTGATTAAATGTCCTATGTAGACAAGACATATTATAATAATTCCTTTGGAGGGGTAATCCTTCCAGAGGAGCACATAAAAAATAAGCTGGAAAGAGCAAGTGATCAGATAGACACACTCACTTATAACAGGATAGTAGGAATTGGTTTTGATAACCTTACAGAGTTCCAAAAGGATAAGGTACAAAAGGCAGTATGTATCCACGCTGAATTTATAGAGCAGTATGGAGAATACATTAATATGCCTTTAAGTGGCTTTAGTGCTGGTAGTACATCTGTTAGCTTTAATGCTGAGAAAGTTAATGGAATAACCACTACACAAGAGGTATTAAACTATCTTAAACAAACTGGATTAACTTGTAGGAGGTTGTAATATGGGATTGAAATTACCATTTCCTAAGTTCTTGGCCAACACACCTATAGAAGTGTGCTTTGAAGGAACTAATACAGATGGAGATTATGAAGAAAAGAAACTCTTTGAAGGTAAATGTATCTATACAGATAAGTCTAGACAAGTTCTTAACGCTGAAAGGCAATTAATTACGCTTAGTGGTAAAGCTGTTATAGAAGGTTCTATTTATGATGGACCATTTGAAGGTTACGTAATAGTAAATAAAATAAAGAAAAAGATTTACTCTATAGAAAGACCTCTTAATCCAGATGGAACAGTATTTAGTACGGAGCTTAACTTACAGTAATGGGAATTAGAGTATCTGTAAAGATAGATAACACTAAGATAAATAAGTTAATTGAAGCACATAAAAAAGCATTAGAAATGACAGCAGATGCAGTATTATCTGATATAAGAATTAGTCAAGTTGTTCCTAAGGATACAGGAACATTAGAGGGTGATGGTTCTTTTGTAGATAAGTCTGAATTAATGAACTCTATAGCAAGAATTGTCTTTGATACTCCATATGCACGTAGACTTTACTGGCATCCTGAATATAACTTTAGACATGATAAGAACCCTAATGCTAAAGGTAAGTGGATGGATGATTACTTGTATGGAGAAAAGAAAGAGTTTATTAAAGATACTTATTCTAAATTCTTTAAGATGCTAAGTAAGGGGCTGATACATTAATGTTATTAAGTGAGATAAGAGAATATTTAAAAACTAAAGTAGAAAGCCCTCAATGGTACTTAAATAAAGTAGGAGATAAGGAACAGAGTATTACTATTTATAATACTACTGGTCCTGCTCCTATTATAGCTATAGGTGGTTTAGAGAATACAAGCTATACTACTAAGACTATTTCTATACTAGTACATTGGGGAAAGAACTCTGATGAAGCAGAGAGAAAAGCACAAGAAGTTTATAATGCTTTATTTGGTCAGAGTGGTTCAATCGGAGGTAAGAGTGTCAAATTATTTAAGATGAGAACCGATAGTCCTGTTTATATAGGAACTGATACAGAAGGCATTATTGAATATGTAATAGAAACAATAATTAATTATGAAAGGTAGGTAATAGAATATGGCTTTTAGTGGAGTATTTCCAGTTTATAATCTTAAATTCAAGATTGGAACTAAAGGAAAAGCAAGTACAGAAGAAGATATGGCTGTTATTGCAGATATGGAAACATTCTCTATTTCTATTGATGGTACAGTAGAAGAATGGACACCTATGGATACAGCTGGATGGACAAGAGCGTTAATGACAGGTAAGAAATTTACTGTAGGATTAAATGGGAAAAGAAATGTAGGAGATAAAGGAAATGACTATGTTGCAGAAACAGCATGGAAAGATGGTTTAGATTGTTCTACTAAAGGAGAGATAGAGTTCCCAGATGGAGCTAAACTAACATATAACTGTGTTATTAATGTAAAAAATGTAGGTGGTGGAGATAGTACAAATGTTGCACCACTTGAATTTGATATGCAAGGTGATGGTAAACCAACATATACACCAGCACCAAGTTTACCAGTTTAAAAATTAAGTGCTGCTAGTTGTTCTAGTAGCACTATTTTATTGAAAGAAAGGAATGATATAAATGGCAAGAGTTTATGACATAATGGAGAAAATAAAGAATGGTAATGAAAGACCAACTATAAAGATAGATGAAGATCATGTTTTTAATGTTAATACAAGTAAGAATACAGCTTTAGCGATTAAAGCTAAGGGAGAAGATAAGAAAGCAGATGAATTTGAACAAATTGACTTTTTAATAGAAGCTGGATTAGGAAAAGAAGCTAAAAAGTATATAGATAGTTTAGATTTATCTATAGAAGCTTTAGGAACTATAGTTAATGCTATTATGGCTGCTATTGGTGGCACATCTTTAGAAGAAGTAGAAGAAGCTGCTAAGAAAGAGGCTAGGAAGCCCAGAAAATAAGTGGTATGACATATTTGAAGATTGGGACTTAATAGAAGCAAGTTTTGCAATGCAATATGGTATTAGGCTTAGAAATGAACCAGATATGAGCTGGGGAGAATTTCAAACATTATTAATAGGTATAATGCCGAAGACTCCACTAGGGCAAATAGTTTCTATTCGTTCAGAGGAAGATAAGGAAATGCTTAAAAACTTTACTAAAGAGCAACATAGAATTAGAAATGAGTGGAGAAATAGAGTAAATCCAATTAGGGATATGTCAGATTCAGATAAGGAAGAAGAGATAAAAAAGGTACAAGAAATATTTGCAAAAGCTTTTGGATAATATATACTTTAATTAACACAATTGTTAATTGGAGGGATAAGAGTGGGATCTATTTTAATAAAAGGAACTGGAAAGAAAGTTACCATAGATGGTAATGTTATAACTATAAAGAAAGCTATAGGAAAAGATATACAGTTTTCTGTAGAGAGTATTGATAGTATAAACTATGAAGAAGGACAATTAAAGAGAGTTGGTAAACTCTTTATAGAATATACTGATGATAGAGAATTAAAAAAAGAAAATATATCTTTTGATTCATCTTATAACGATATTGTTGAAGAAGTTGTAAAAGGAATATCAAGTTATTTAGACAATCCTGAATCTACTTTAAAGATAAACGAAAAGGATAAGGTTGGATATTTTGAACAAATGAAAAGAGAGGCTCAAAAAGATTTAGATAATAAAAATCAGATTAAAGAAGAAAAAAAGGCAAGATTAGCAGAATTAGATAGAAAAGGAATACCATATTGCCCTAAATGTCATAGTACTAGTATACATGCAGAAAAAAGAGGATGGAAGGTTACAACAGGACTTATTGGTTCTAGCAAAATAGTTGTTACATGCTTAAATTGTGGCCATAAGTTTAAACCAGGAAAAAGTAAATAAGATTATTTTTATTAAACACTTAGTTTTATACTAGGTGTTTTTATTATGTATTAAAAGGAGGGATAGTATGAGTGAGAGTGTAGGAAAGATTAGTCTTGATTTAGAGATACAAAGTGATATTAGCAAACAAGTAAATACAGTAGCCAATCTAATAGGTAAAAATCTAAAGACTAGTCTTAATAGTGGAATAAAGGGAGCTCTTGGAAATGTAGATAAGATTGCGAAAAAGAGTGTAGATAATATTAGCAATTCTATTAATAATAGTTTGAAGAGTTCAATGGGTAAAATTAAAAATACTATGCAAGCTGTATTTAATAGCTTTAAGAATTTTAAATTACCCACTTTTAACTTTCCTAAACCACCAAGTGTATCTATGCCTAAAACAGCAGACATCAGCTCTACAATAAGTAGTAGAGGACCACCAGTAGACATGAGTATGTTAACAGCACAAATAGAAAATGTATCTAGGTCTTTAGATAATACAAATGCAAGAATAGAGCAACAAAAGGTAAAATTAGCTCAATTAAGAGAAAGCTATAACCTTTGTGTTAATCCTACAAGGAAGAATAAGTTTCAAGAACAAATTTTAAAAACGGAAGCTAATATAAATAAGCTTATAGCCACTTCTGATAAATTAGGATTTAAGTTGAATGATTTAGATGCTAAATTTGCAAAGGCTAGCAATAGTGCTAAAAGTACAAGCAATAGTATAAATGCTATAGATAGTGCTGCAAAGAAAGCAACAGACTCTTTTAAGTTATTTGGAAATAGTACAAGTAAAACTAACAGAGCTTTAGGTCAACATAGAAGTAATATAGGAATAATAGTTAGATCTATGTTTACTTGGGGGATAGTTTTTCCTTTAGTTCTAAGAGGATTAACAGCATTAGCAACAGCGATAGGACAAGGCTTAATGACTAATCAACAATTTGCTAATAGTTTTAATCAAATTAAGACTAATATGATGGTTGCGTTTACTCCTATTTTACAAGCTATACTCCCTGCTCTTAATACATTAATGGCAGCACTAGCAAAAGCAACTACATATATAGCTAGTTTTATAAGTGCTATATTTGGTAAAACATATCAACAGAGTTACCAGGCAACACAACAACTTATAGATGCAAAAGTAGCTATGGGTGCTTATGGAGATAGTGCAAAGAAAGCAGCTAAAGATGTTAAAGGACTTGCTGCGATTGATGAGATTAATACTCTAGGTGCAACTAATGCAAATATAGCAGGTGGAGGAGCAAATAATAAAATACCACAATTAGTAGCACCACCAGTAGATACAAGCGCTGTTGATAGTGCTATGAAGGGTTTAGTCGATAGAATTAAGTCATATTTTAGTGATATTAGTTTTACCCCGTTAATAAATTCATTCAAAAATTTAAAGAGTTCTATAACTCCTATAGTAAATAACTTGGGAAAATCACTAAAATGGTTTATGGATAAAATTCTTAAACCACTTACAAAATGGACTATTGAAGATGCATTACCAGCATTTTTTAATTTATTATCATCTGCACTAAAAGTACTAAATCCTATACTAGAAGTTTTTATGGATTTAGGAGCTTGGCTATGGGATAAATTCTTACAACCTATTGCATCCTGGACTGGTGGAGCAATAGTAAGTATTTTAAATGGATTAGCTAGTATTCTTGATAGAATAGGAAATTGGATTAGTGAACATAAACCTTTTGTAGAAGATTTTACACTAGTATTAGGAAGTTTCGCTTTAGCGTGGGGAGCAGTTAGTTTAGCTACCAATATAGGGACACTTGCCATGGGATCATGGAGTGTTGTAAGTGGTATTGCATCAGTAGCAACAACAGCTTTAGGAACAGCTTTTGATTTTCTAAAAACTAAAACAGGGATGATTACTTTAGCAATAGGTACAGTAATAGCTGTAGGTGTTATATTATATAAGCATTGGGATGAAATTAAAGCAAAAGCTATTGAAGTATGGGATTCTATAAAGGAAAAGTTTAATCAATTTAAAGAATGGTTAGGTAATGTATTTGTTACAGATTGGTCTCAAAAGTTTGGATTCCTAGGAGATATAATTAATGCTTATTTAGCTAATATAAGGAATGTATTTGACTCTGTTAAAAGAATTTTTGGTGGAATTATAGATTTTATAGCTGGAGTGTTTACTGGTAATTGGAAGAGAGCTTGGCAAGGAGTTCAAGATATTTTCGGTGGTATAATGAATGGCTTACAAGCCATTGTAAAAGCACCTTTAAATGGAGTTATAGGATTGATTAATGCTGCAATAAGTGGACTTAATAAAATACAGTTACCATCTATAGATATACCTTTCTTTGGAGAAGTTGGAGGATGGGGATTTAATATAGGTAAAATACCTTATCTAGCTAAAGGAGGTATTATAGATAATCCTACACTTGCAATGGTTGGTGAAGCTGGTAAAGAAGCTGTAGTGCCACTAGAAAATAACACACAAGGATTAGACTTACTTGCTGATAAGCTGTTAGAAAGATTTGGGGGATTAAATATACCTAATAGAGATAGTTCTCCGCAACCACTACAAATTAATCTAATTTACCATGGCACAAAGCTTGCAGAAGTGTTAATAAAGGATATTAATAAGTTAAACAGAGCTGCTGGTGCTAATCTTATTGTCGGATAGGAGGAGATACTTTGATAAGAATTAATAATGTAAAAATGCCTAGTCCTACAAGCTATAGTGTTACTATAAGTGATATCTCCTCAGACGATTCTAAAAGAAATGCTAGAGGGGATATGCTAATAGATAGGATAGCAACTAAAAGAAAAATAGAAATGAGTTGGGATTTTATAAGTCTTGAAGATATGTCTTTGACCTTAAAGCTGGTTAAGGACATATTTTTTGATGTTGAATACCCTGATCCAGAAGAAGGTAAGTTTATGACTAGAACTTTTTATGTGGGAGATAGAACAGTTCCTATGCTAGATATTATAAATGGTAAGCCAATGTGGAAAAATGTAAAGTTTAATCTTATAGAAAGGTAGGTGTGGCATGTACCAAGTAAGTGATTTATGTAAAGAGGCATTAAAGCAATATAAAAGAGACTTAAGATTTAGAATTTATATGACCGATACTCTTATAAAGGAAAATGATATCATTGAATTTAATATTACAGATGGAATAGTAGCAGGAGAAAACTTTGAACTAGGCGGAGCAGTAGCATCTACCTTTTCTGCTAAGATAAATAATCTTCATGGGCTATATGAAAATATGAACTTTAAAGACAAGGAATTGAAAGTAGAAATAGGGATAGTTCTTAGTAATGGTAGTACTGAATATGTTCCAATGGGCATTTTTACTGTAGATGAATACAAAGAGGAAAATAATTTTATTAATATTGAAGCTTTAGACAAAATGATAAAGTTTGAAACAGAATATAAGAGTAATCTAGAATATCCAACTACAGTAAAAGCAATACTGCAAGAGATATGCTCTATATGTAATGTGGAATTAGCTACACTATCATTTTTAAATGAAGATTATATTGTAGAAAAACCAATAGAGCAAGATACTTGCAGAGCTGTATTAAAAGATATAGCAATTCTAGCTGGTGCATGGGCTAAGATTAATAGAGATGGCAAACTTGTTTTTTTAACACAACAAGAAACAGATTTAGAAATTAATAAAGATAATTATATTAAGTTAGATATAAAAGAAGAGTTCTTTATAGATAATTATGTAGTTACAGAAACATATTTTCCAGTAGATGCTATTCCATTAAATTTAAATATAGTGCCGTTTACTACAACTTGGCAAGGAAATCTTGCCTTAGATGTTGGGGATAAGGTAATTCTTAATAATGATAAGAAAATAGTGAATAGTATTGTAACTAAGCAAAAAATAAAGTTTAATGGTGGACTTACTTATGAAACAGAGTGTTCTGGATTAAGTGAACAGCAGCAGAAAACACAACTCGTAAATCAAAAGCAGTTAAACAGAAGATTTGCAAGTGAGATAAAACAAAATGCAGATGAGATTTTATTAAGAGTTACTGCAGATGGTGTTGAAACATTAGTAAAGCAAAATGCAGATAGCTGGGAGCTTAGTATAAATGGAAAACTAACTGGTAGGACATATAGATTTGATGGAGAGGGATTCACTCTGGGTGGAAGCGAGGGAGATGTAGCAAAGCATACTCCCGCATTGAGCGAATGGAATTTTAAAAATGGTGGAAAAGCTAGAATAGATGAAAATGGATTCTACTTTCAACACGGGAGTAGTAAGAACGAATATCACAGTTTAATAAAAGTATTTACTAAAACAGTAATAACAGACTTAAACGGATATTTTAGTGAAGCTATTCAACTACCAACTGAATTTAGTGGGAAGAATATAGCAACTTCTGTAAGCATAGAAAGTGCATATATTAATCCTAACGGACAAGGTATATTATCTGCACAGAGTATAGGTGCATCTGTTAATGGAACAACAGTAACAGTAAGCGGTCAAGTAATACTTATGAAGTTAGCTTCTTGGGAAGATCCTAGCTGGCCAGGAAGATATTTTTATGGATTTTTAGATAGTAACGGAAGTTCTAAGGCTCAAGCCAAGATAACATTTAAGTTAACAGTAATAGCATAGGAGGTAAGGAAATTGAGAGACTATAAATTAACGCTTAATCTTGTAACAAATGAAGCTCCAGGCAGTAAAATATTTAAGCAATATGATACAGGAAATGAGATTGAATTAGAATTATACCAAAATGAGCATCTTAATGCAGATGAAAAGCTAGTACTAACTGATGAAAGTGTACTAGCTTTTTTTAAACGCCAAGATGGCCAAGTGTTGCAAAAGAACTGTACTGTAAGAAATGGTAATGTAATTGTAACTACTAGCAAAGATGTTCTTGGAGTACCAGGAGTATTAGAATTAGAATGTTTGGTCAAAAAAGGTGATGTAGAAACAACTACAACAAGGATGACATTTACAGTACAAGAAAGCATAGCTAGAGATGGAGCAATAGAAGAAGATCCGCGCTATACATCTGACCTAGTTACAGAATTATTAGATGTAAGGGATAATGTTAAGGCTGAAACGATAGGAAAAATAGAAGAAGTTGCGTCGGACTTGGAAGAAACTAAGATACAAGTTGATACAAAAGTTACAAAAGTTGAAGGAAAAGGACTTTCTACACATGATTATAATAATAAAGATAAAATAGAAGTTTCAAAAATAAGTGGAAAAGCCGAAAAAACAGAACTAAATGCTATAAATGAAAGAATTAGTAACATTATTTCACATAATGAGGATGTGAGTGGCAATAGTGAGCTTATAGATATTAGAACAGATATAACTGGGAAAATTCATGGTTCAGCTGGCGATGCTATAAGAGACCAAATAACCACACTGAACAATAATACTGAAAGTTTAAGTAATTCTATATTTGAAGAAAATATTGTAGAGTGGGATAATACAAGAATAATAGACCAAAATGGAGAATACGTAAATAAATCGCCTAATGACTTTTATATAACATCACCAATTGAACTAAACAATGAAAATGTAATCAATTTAACAGGTGAAATCCAATATGGAAATAATCTTGATTATGTTAAAACATTAAATTTTTATAAGGATTTACCAATTCAACATTCAAATTTAATAAGTCAATCGCACCCTTTCGGAGCAACACAGGGTGGTTCTTATACTTATAACAATGAAGTTATTAAGTGTCCTTCTGATGCAAAATATGTTATATTATGCATTTACAAATCTTCTTATGAAAACTTAATTATAAAACAAAAAATAGCAAATGATAAAATTGATAAAATTAATCCAATAGAAGAAAAAATAAAACCACTTGATAATATTGGTAAATTAGAAAACTTAATAAAAAATAATATATTAGATGAATTTACAAATAATGATGGAACTTTTTCGCCTTCTAAAACTTACAAGGTAAGTAAAAGCATAGCTGTAGAACCATCAACAAAATATTATTTTAAAAATTGCACCAAAGATATTTATATTAATGCTTATAATAAAAATAGAGAATGGCAAGAAAGATTTAGGGTTTCAGCTAATACAAATTATTATGTAACTGGTAAACAGGAATATTATGTTGATATATGTTGTTCTAACGAAGATGTTGAAGGTCAAGTTTTTGGTAGATATGAAACAGATAAGTATGTACCTTATGAAACTCCATTAATGTGGGATTTAAAAGATAATATATTTACTAAAAATATAATTGATGAAGTTATGAAAAAAATACCCTCAATAAATACGACAGAGCCAACTGCAACTGTTATTTTTGATGATGGTTGGAAGGAAGATTACACAGTTATGTATCCTTACCTAAAAGAGAAAGGAATAGTTGCTTGTACTGCTATTGTTACATCATACCAAGAAAAATACCCACAACAATACATGAGCGTTGACCAAATCAAAGAACTAGAAAGTAATGGCTGGGAAATAATGTCACATACTCATAATCATATAGATTTGTCGACATTAAGTAAAGAAGAGCAAAAAACAGAATTTGCAACTTCCTTAGAAAAATTAGAAAGTTATGGTTGTCAAGTTGAAAATATTGTTTATCCGAAAAATCATTATAATCACGACACTATGTTAACTGTTAAGGAGTATTATAAATCAGCATTCGCATTCAATGATGGTATAAATTATATAAATAATATTCAATTAAATCAATATGCTATCTATCGAATTGCATTAGAAGAACCTTTAGCTTGGAACAAAAAACACATTGATAAAGCGTTTATAGAAAATGCATGGGTAGTATTTATGGGGCATGGAATGTACTACAATCCAACTATGCATCCAGATGATTCAAAGTGGCCAGGCAAATGGGATGCGAACCTACAAAATGCTAAGGATAATATTGAATACTGTATTGCTAAAGGATTTAAAATTAAAACTGCTCGTGATGCATTAAAAATGTTTGGAAATAACTAATAATTAATTCACAGTTGACTTAAAGGACGACATAACTAAATAAGATTTTAATAATGACTGTGTGATCCAGTATTTTTATTTCTAATTAAATCATAAAAAATGGCAGATGGTCAGATAGTATTTTAACGAAACTTCTCATTAATAAAACTAAAAATAAGAAAATATAATAATTATAGATAAATATAAATTATAGATATGGGAGGGAGTATAAATGTTACTTGCGATGCAATCATTTCTTGTTAAATTTACTATTCTAGGAGCTGTTATGTGTTCAATAATAGCAGTTGTAAAATACCAAAGCTATAAAAAAGACAATAATAGTGATTATATTGTTTATATAATTGCTACTATTATGTTTTTGATTAGTGCTTTGTTTTTTAAATATATGTAATAGGGTTCATTCTCATAAATGAAAAATAAATGTAGGGTTGTAATGTAGATTTCTTGGATGGATAATTAAAAAATAAATAAGATTTAAGAGAGATTTAGAGTAATTCTAAGTCTCTTTTTATATGCAAAAAATTAAAAGAAAAGAGGTAAAGAAATATGGAAAAGATTTTTAACAGTATTAAAATGGGAGTTGCCTTTATAGGCACAATGTTTACTTGGTTGTTTGGTACATGGGATACCGCATTAATGGTTTTAGTGTTTTTTATAGTACTAGATTACATTACAGGACTTGTTAGAGCTTACATAAATAAAGAAGTATCTAGTAATGTAGGACTAAAAGGGATAGCTAGAAAGGCAGTTATCTTCGTAGTTCTTATTGTAGCAGTATTATTAGATAGGCTATTAAATACAGGTAACTGGGTGTTTAGAACATTAGTATGCTATTTTTATATTGCTAACGAAGGAATAAGCTTATTAGAAAATTGTGCTGGTTTAGGATTACCAATACCAGAAAAATTAAAGGATGCATTAGCACAACTTAAGGAAGGCGAAAAGAAAGAGTTAAAACAAGAGTAGTCAAATAGGCTACTCTTTTAATTTTATAAAAAATAAGGAGTGATTTAAGTGATAATAGGTGTAGATAAAGGACATACTGTACAAAATGGCGGAGTTTGTGGAGCTTGTGGCTTATTAAAGGAAAGTGTAGAGAATAGACTTGTAGGAAATAAGGTTATAGAAAAATTAAGGATTTTAGGACATACAGTAATAGATTGCTCTTGTGATTATTCTAAAGATAGAAATGAACAGTTAGCAGCTATAGTTAATAAAGCTAATGCACAAAAGTTAGATCTATTTTTAAGCTTACATCTTAATGCTGGTGGAGGAACTGGAGCAGAGATATACACTACCAATACTAGTGGAGCTAAAGAAGAAGCTAAGAGATTAATAGAAACTTATTGTAAGAGAACAGAGTTTAGAAATAGAGGACATAAGTTCTCTGAACTTTATGTATTAAGACATACCAATGCTCCTGCTATGTTGCTAGAGATGTGTTTTGTAGACACAGAAAGCGATTTTAAGAGATGGAACAATTTAGGGGTAGAAACTATTGCTAATGTAATTGTAGAAGGTATTACAGGACAAATACCAATGGAGAATAAGCCTGTAGAAAACACTAAACCAGTAGAAAGCAAACCACAAGTTAAGGAGGAAGGAAAATTGTTAAAGGAATGTAAGAAACACGTATTGAATTATGGAGATAAGGGAGCTTATGTACAATTAGCACAATCAGCTATGAAGGTACTAGGATTATATAATGGTCCAATAGATGGTTCATATGGTCCAGCTAAAGGTAATGGAAGTTTTTATCAAGCTGTCGTAAATTTAAATGCTAAATTAGGATTTAAGAACGACAGTAATTTAGGTCCTGCATGTTGGGAGTATATTTTAACTAAATAATTGGTTATACTTATTAATAGTACTATACTTATAAAGAGGCAGTAGGTAGGGAGTGTTCCTTATCTACTGCCTTTTTTATTATGTATCACCTGTAATAATATAAGATGTTTTGTCGAATGTATTGAAGAAAATGTAGACAAGCATTAATATAAAAGAAAAAAGAACTCGAAACGACTACCAATCTACCGAGTTCTAAAAGTATAATATATTTCATTGAATGTATTTTTATTATAGCATATATTCTTTGGAATATAAAGTTTATTAGGAGGAGTATATGTTTAAATTAAAATTAGTAAGAGAAGAGTTGGAAAAAGCCAAAAAAAATACACAAGTTGCTTTAAGTTGTGTTTTTATTTTGGAGGATTTTAGTCTAAGAAAAGTATTGATAGAAAATTCATTGAGAGAAGAAATGAAGGAAAATATTATAAAGAAATTTATATATTTAACTAATAATAAAGAGATGACTGAATATGATCCTATTGTAAAGTTAGATGATTTAATTGATAATATTGATATAGAAGAAGTACCGAAATTAAAAGAAATTAAAAGTTCATTAGATAATATAGACAGTATACAATTAGTTAACAATTTTAAAGAAATAGAAAATAGTAGAGCATATGTAATTATAATGACTAATGTAGATGATAATAAGAGATATTTCTTTTTTAAAAAAATATTTTCTAGTCTTTATTTAAAAAGTAAATTAAAAGTTTTGTTTAATGAAGGACGATTAAAGCAAATAAAAGAGGATATAATTTCTATAGATGATAAATTTGATTGTGTTATGTATGAAAATTATATGGCTATATTTACTCAATTATATTTTGAACAAATATTTAATTATCAGGATGAATATACTAAAAAATGTAACGAAAATATTAATAAAATAAGGCAGCTAAATATAATAAAAAATATTGAAGATATAGAAAAAGAATCAGAGAAAGTAACAATTAAAAAGAAGTTGGCAAAAATAAAGGATTCTGATATCAACTGGTTTAAAGATAAGGTTAATAATTCACTTAATGATATTCAAAATATAATAAGTAGTGTTGGGTTAGATATGAAGATTGAAAATGGGGAAATAATTTCAAATGATACCTCTGAACTAATACATTTAATTCAAGATGATTATTTGAAATCTAACTTATCAGGAGATGACTACGTTACTGACAAAAAAACTAAGATTAAAAAATGCTAAAATAATAGAGTGAATAGTTATAATATTTGGAGGTGGTATGATGAGTATAATAAGTAAAATATTTATGTTTTTATCATCATATTCACCTCTTTATATTTTTATCATCACATTAAATTATAGAATTAATGATATAATAATATCTATTAGTAAAATAATTAGTTTTAAGATTAATGAAATCGGGAAAAATGATATAATATTATATA